>Ga0209184_1000846_pt1 | contig 26100 bp, 28 predicted proteins | sample EN8Hudsemesocosm_2_FD_184627 | JGI IMG/M metagenome (GOLD analysis project Ga0209184, IMG submission 184627) | Methane-oxidizing microbial communities from mesocosms in the Hudson Canyon - EN8C Hudson Canyon (SPAdes) (version 2) | ecosystem: Environmental > Aquatic > Marine > Cold seeps | place... | reverse complement strand
TGATTGGTTTGGCATTGATGAAGGATGGTGACATGCTGATCGTGAATGCCGGCAAGCGTCATGTGAAGATGAAGTTTAAGGATCTTGAGCATTATCAAGGGGAGCGTGGCCGCCGTGGTAACAAATTACCTCGCGGCTTCCAAAACGTGACCAGTATTGAGGTAGTGCGTCGGGATGACGATTAAATCATTCTTTCGTTACTGAAGCGTTCTAAATAAAAAAAACCGGCCAAGTGCCGGTTTTTATGTTTAGGATGAACGGTAAAGCGCGGCGCCTAGGATGGCAAAGAGCGGTTATTTTCCAAAGGTATATTTTATTAAATCCACTAAACGATTGGCATAACCCCATTCGTTGTCATACCAAGCAATGAGTTTCATAAAATTATCATTCAAGGCAATGCCAGCACTGGCATCAAAAATGGCGCTGCGCGGGTCGTGTAAAAAATCAGACGAAACCACAGCGTCCTCCGTGTAACCCAGTATGCCTTTTAGCTCATTTTCACTAGCGTATTTCATGGCTGTTTTGATGTTTTCATAGCTGGCTGACTTCTCCAGTCTTACCGTCAGGTCCACCACAGATACATCAATGGTGGGCACTCTAAAGGCCATGCCCGTTAATTTCCCATTTAATTCAGGGATCACCTTACCAACCGCCTTGGCTGCGCCTGTGGAGCTTGGAATTATGTTGTTACCCATACTGCGTGCACCGCGCCAGTCAGACGCAATGGCACCGTCCACGGTACGCTGGGTGGCGGTGGCGGCGTGCACTGTGGTCATGAGTCCCTCGCTAATACCCCAATTATCCTGCAGTACCTTTGCTATGGGGGCCAGGCAATTGGTGGTGCAGGAGGCGTTGGAAATGACTTCCATCTCTGGGCGGTATTGCTCATGATTCACCCCCATCACAAACATGGGTGCGTCGGTGGAGGGCGCGCTAATAACCACTCTCTTGGCCCCAGCTTGTATGTGTCTTTGTGCCTGGTGGCTGCCGGTAAATAGGCCAGTGCTTTCAATCACCACATCACAATCCAATTCTTGCCAGTTGCAATCCAAGGGCTGTTGATGTTCGGTGGTGCGGATGACGTCACCATCAATTATTAGGCTTTCTTCGGTGCTTTGTATGTTGGCTTTAAATTGTCCGTGAGTGGAATCGTACCTTAGTAAATACGCCATATAATCGGATGTGATTAAGTCATTAATAGCCACCACTTTAAACTCTGGTCGCTGCAATAACGCTCTAAATGCTAGGCGACCAATTCGACCAAATCCATTTATGGCAACTTTAATTGTCATAATTAATCTTCTTTTTAATAATTTACAAATATATGAAAAGTATAGTTGGGCGCTAATATCTTGATAGTTTCTAACTAAAAAATGAATTATTTATCTAATGAAAAGTAATGAGAACATGAATTTATCTATCGATGAATTAAATTTAATAATCTAACTAGCAATATAAATGCCAGTAAATTTTAATAATTAAAGTTGGCATATTAGGTGTGGTATTTTATAAATATTGGGACGGCAATTTACTATTTAGGCTAGTTTCGACTAAAAATGGCGTATTAGGTGGATATGAATTTTATTGGTTTTGTTCTCTTATAGTAGAACAAGGAATAAAAATAAGTATAAATTTTCAGCCTGAGGGGGACCCATGAAAAGAGTGGGATTTTCTGCTGTATCCGCTTTACTCTTATTAACAACATCTCATTCTGCGTTCGCAGAATGGGGTTTGAATATGACAGAAGGCGTAACCCGTGTAAGTCACCAAGTACATGATTTGCACATGACTATTTTCTATATCTGCGTTGCCATAGCCGTCGTGGTATTTGGTGTCATGCTTTACAGCATTATTTACCATCGAAAAAGCCGAGGTGCCAAGGCACACAACTTCCACGAATCCACCATAGTTGAACTTATCTGGACGGTAATTCCATTAGTTATTCTAGTGGGCATGTGTATTCCTGCTACCGCCACGCTTATCGATATGTACGACAATACCGATGCCGAGATTGATATTCAGATAACAGGTTATCAATGGAAATGGCGATACACTTACTTGAATGAAGAAGTAGATTTCTTCTCCTCCATGTCCACACCCGATGAGCAGATAGCCAATACCCAACCAAAAGACGTGAACTATTTACTGGAAGTGGATTATCCATTGGTGTTGCCCGTGGATACCAAGGTTAGATTCTTATTGACCTCTAAAGATGTGATTCACTCCTGGTGGGTGCCTGAACTGGCCGTTAAAAAAGATACAATTCCAGGCTTCATTAACGAGTCGTGGACCAAGATAGATAAACCAGGAATATACCGCGGCCAGTGTACTGAGCTGTGTGGTAAAGGTCATGGTTTCATGCCCATCGTAGTGAAGGCGGTAAGCAAAGAAGATTATAAAACCTGGGTAACCGCGCAAGCCGTAGCGCAGGCGGCCGCCAGGGAAATAAAAGATATGAGCTTTGATGAGCTTATGGTTCAGGGTGAAAAAGTTTATAACACTAGCTGTGCTGCCTGCCACCAAAAAACCGGAGCCGGCATACCGCCCATGTTTCCGGCACTTAAGGGCAGCGCCATGGCTCTGGGTAATATCGATAACCACATAAAAATGGTACTTAATGGTAAACCCGGTACAGCCATGTCGGCGTTCGGCGGGCAGTTAACGGTTAGTGATGTTGCTGCGGTAGTGACTTATGAACGTAATGCCTGGGGTAATAATAAAGGGGATTATGCCTCGCCCAAGCTTGTTAAAGAAATTAAAGAGAATAAATAATAGGTGCAAAACTATGTTGCATGCTTATCAAATTGCATCTGAGTTTTTAAAAAAAATAAAAGATAATAAATAAGGGGTCGCACTATGTCACAAGAAGGAGTGTTAGACGGGGCAGATGCACCTACGGATGAGGAGCATCATCACGGCCCAGATAAAGGTTTTTTGCGTTGGGTGTATACCACTAACCACAAAGACATTGGCACTATGTATTTATTACTGGCGCTGGGTTCTTTGTTAATTGGTGGGCTTATGGCCTTTGTAATTCGAGCCGAATTATTTCAGCCCGGTTTGCAATTGGTAGACCCTAACTTTTTTAATCAGATGACCACCATGCACGGTTTGATCATGGTGTTTGGCGCCATCATGCCGGCTTTTGTGGGCTTGGCTAACTGGCTCATTCCCATGATGATTGGCGCGCCAGATATGGCGCTGCCGCGTATCAATAACTGGTCGTTTTGGTTATTGCCATTTGCCTTTACCATGTTACTGAGCACGCTGTTTATGGAAGGTGGCGCACCCAACTTTGGTTGGACGTTTTACGCGCCTCTTTCCACAACTTATGCGCCACCCAGTGTGACATTTTTCATTTTTGCGGTTCATATTATGGGCATTAGCTCTGTAATGGGGGCGGTTAACGTGATCGTAACTATCTTCAATATGCGTGCCCCGGGCATGACCTTTATGAAGATGCCATTATTTGTGTGGACTTGGTTAATTACCGCATTTTTATTAATCGCAGTGATGCCAGTGTTGGCCGGTGTGGTAACCATGATGTTAATGGATATCCACTTTGGTGCGTCTTTCTTTAACGCTGCCGGTGGTGGAGATCCTGTGTTATTTCAGCACGTGTTCTGGTTCTTTGGGCACCCTGAAGTGTACATAATGATCTTGCCAGCATTTGGTATTGTTTCGCATATTATTTCTACCTTTAGCCGCAAGCCCTTGTTTGGCTATACCAGTATGGTATTTGCAACGTCATCCATTGCGATACTATCATTTATCGTGTGGGCGCATCACATGTTTACAGTAGGGCTCCCCTTAGTGGGCGAGCTGTTTTTTATGTACTCGACTATGCTAATCGCGGTACCCACAGGGGTGAAAGTATTTAACTGGGTGACTACTATGTTCCGTGGCTCCATGACGTTCGAGACTCCCATGTTATTTGCCATTGCCTTTGTGGTGTTGTTTACCATAGGTGGTTTGTCTGGTTTGATGCTGGCCATTGCGCCGGCCGATTTCCAATACCACGATACCTATTTTGTGGTGGCGCATTTCCATTATGTATTAGTGCCCGGTGCCCTGTTTAGTATTTTGGCTGCTGTGTATTACTGGCTACCCAAGTGGTGTGGTCGTATGTACAACGAGTCTTTGGGTAAGTGGCATTTCTGGTTGAGTTTTATTGGTGTGAATTTAACTTTCTTCCCCATGCACTTTGTAGGCTTGGCAGGCATGCCCAGACGTATCCCGGATTACGCCCTGCAATTTGCAGACTTTAACGCCATTGTATCGGTGGGAGCCGTTGTATTTGGTCTTAGTCAGCTAATCTTCATCTACAATGTATGGCGTACCACCCTTGGTCAAAAAGGCATTAAAGCCACTGATCTTGTTTGGGAGAAGCCGGATGGTCTGGAATGGACCGCGTTGCCAAGCCCGGTTCCGTATCATACTTTCCAAACTCCGCCAAAAGTGAATTAGGAAAAGATGAAAAAGCTGTCACCTTTAAAACTGTCAATCATACCGCTACTGATGTTTGGCTTCGGCTTTGCATTAGTACCGCTATACGATATTTTTTGTCAGGTGACGGGTATTAACGGTAAGTATTATCAGGTAGCAGACGAAGCGTCATTGCAACTGGAGTCAAGCCAAGGGGAAAAGATTATTCCCCTGCGTTTACTGGCCGATGCTGACAGTCGGGATGTTTGGAATTTTACCCCGGAAAAAAATCTGCTAAAAATACAAGCCGGTAAAATGATTACCACCTATTACGAGATAACCAATAGCCAGGATGTGGAGGTGACCGTTCAAGCAGTTCCCAGTATTGCCCCAGGTGAATGGTCTGAATACCTGGTTAAAATTGAATGTTTTTGTTTTAACCAACAAAAAATTCCCCCGCACTCAACCGTAAGACTACCCTTACAAGTGACGTTAAGCTCTAAAGCACCCGAGGAGGTAAATCACTTATCTCTTTCATATCGTATTTATCAAAGTGAATCCCTAGGAGGCACATTTTGAACACACCAAGGTATTACGTTCCGGCGCGCAGTCACTGGCCCATTTTGGGGGCCTTTGCTGTTTTTCTAACCCTGTTTTCCATGGCATCCATTATTCATGAAAGCAGTCACAGTGAGGTGAGTATGTTCTCGGTGAGCATGGCCGTGGTGGCTGGCTTCCTAATGTTATATATGTTGTTTGGCTGGTTCAGTGAGGTGGTGAATGAAGGTTTACGTGGCCTAAACAGCGACCAGTTAAAACGCTCCTTCAGAATAAGTATGGGGTGGTTTATTTTTTCTGAGGTGATGTTTTTTGCCGGTTTTTTTGGTGCGCTGTTTTATGCCCGAACTTTTTCAGTGCCCTGGATTGGCGGTGAAGGGGCCAAAGGCGTATCGGGTATGTTGTGGGAAGGTTTTACCGCTCATTGGCCGCTAATGAAAACCCCTGATATGACACAGTTTCAAGGCCCCATGGGCCTCATTGATGCCTGGTCCTTACCATTCATTAATACCGTATTATTGATCGTCTCAAGTTTTACGTTAACGTTTGCCCACCACAGCCTGCGGGCCGAGAATAAAGCCAAGACCTTGTTTTGGTTAAAAGCGACCTTGTTACTAGGCGCGGCCTTTTTGGTCGTGCAGGTGGCCGAATATGGCCATGCCATTCACGATCTTAATTTAACCGTGAGCAGTGGCATCTATGGTTCTACTTTCTATATGTTAACCGGATTTCACGGGGCTCACGTGACTCTGGGCGCCATCATGATATTTGTTATGTATCGAAGAGTGGATAACGGCCATTTTAAACCGGATGATCATTTTGGTTTTGAGGCCGCTGCCTGGTACTGGCATTTTGTGGACGTGGTATGGCTAATGCTATTTACGTTTGTGTATGTGTTATAAAAAATTAAAGGTGTCTAATGGCACCTTTATAAACAGCTTTTATCTGTAAAAAAATAAATAACAAAAAATAGCAATTAAGGTGCAAGCAGCAAAAATAGCGCGGTATTTTAAAGACGCATACGTTTGCACTGAACTTTTTTTAGCAGTAATCAGATGGTACAAGCCGGTAAAGAGGGCTCCAATGCTGAGCAATAAGAATAATAAGATTAACCCTTTTAAAAGCATAATTCTAAATCCTTTACTAGGTTTCAAACGATCTTGGTATATTAGTATAAAACCTCTTTATAGCCTAATTATGTTGCTTGGCATTGGCATTTGTCTGGCGGCGGGCATTTGGCAGTATCAAAAATCCCAATTCTATTTGGCTCCGGTTGCACAGCAAGTGCATATGAAAGGACACTATCTTAACGAATTTACCCACTTTCTAGATAATCAAACCTTGCATGGTCGGGCTGGCTACGCGGTGATTACCCCCTTTGTTTATGAGGCTAGCGTTTACCTGGTTAATCGAGGTTTTGTGTCTTATGAATCTCGTGACCATCTTCCTCGGGTGGCACCAATAATTGGAACGGTTACTTTGACCGGTTTGGTACTCACCAACAATATTCCCATGTTATTGAATAGCCGTTTACTGGATCCCATCAATAACCGAATCCAATACATAGATAATAAATATTTTTCACAGCTCACGGGAAAGACGGTGGTTAAAGATATCTTTCACCTAAAACAAGGTGCTGGATTGCAAACCTTAATGCCGGTTAAAGCCCCTTATTTAAGCCACCACCGCCACCAAGGATATGCGCTGCAGTGGCTGTTATTGGCTGTGGCCGGACTCATTATTTTAGTGTTATCCAGTATTAAAACAGGATTGAAAATGAATAGTCCATCGGGAGAGAAGTCATGAAAGCCAGGTTACCAATGTTGTTAATGTTCACGGTTTTATTTGCCCCCTTTGTGGCTTCCATATTACTGCTGGGTGATAAAGACAGTATTAGCACTCAGGCCCGTGGCCAATGGTTGAGTGACTCTCAATACGTTAATGTACCCGACAAAGCCCCGTGGCAATTACTGTGGCGCGAACAGGATTGTAAGCAAGACTGTGAATCCTGGTTTGGATTATTGCGCCGAGTGAAGATGGCATTGGGAAAACACAGTGAAAAATTGCTAATAAGTGAAGTGAATAATGAGCAGCTATTGAATCAGCAAAACGGTTTATTTATTGCTGATCATCAGGGTTTGGTGCTGCTGTCATACCAGGCCAATGAGCAGGGCGCTTACAAGTTATTGAAGGATCTAAAAGTATTGATGAAACACGGGGGAGCTTAATGCGTAAATTTGCATTATTTAACATTCTGCTAACCCTGTTTGTTATTACCTTAGGGGCTCTTACGCGGTTATTGGATGCCGGTTTAGGCTGCCCGGATTGGCCTGTCTGTTATGGGCAATTTATCCCTCAGGAAAACCAGGCGGCCTCAGATTTTATTCATTGGCAGTTTGATTCGGTTAAAGCCTGGATGGAGATGACTCACAGATATATGGCCAGCTTGCTGGGTTTAAGCATTGTCATTCAAGCTGTTTTGTTATGGCCGCGCTACCTGGGCGCGGTGCGCTACCTATCAATATTTTTGTGCCTGTGGGTAGTGATGCAAGGTTTGTTTGGCATGTGGACGGTAACGCTTAGGTTATGGCCGCCGGTGGTGAGTGCGCATTTATTAGGAGGCGCCATCACCCTGGGGGCGCAATTTTTGATTTGGCGGGTATTAACCAGCAATCGAGAGCCCAAAGTTTTTTCAGTGTGGTCGGCCTTTGCCCTAGTTATATTTTTACAAATGGGCCTGGGTGCCTGGACCAGTAGCCAGTATGCCGGGTTAGTGTGCCCTGATTTTCCTACTTGTCAGGGTAATTGGTGGGTAACCATAGACGAAGGCGTGTTAAAGGCCCCCATGGTTGAAGGTGACGAATACCTGGGAGGCGTGATGGGCATGGCGGATAAAATGGCGGTGCAGTGGTTGCATAGAGTGGGGGCGCTGGCGGTGTTGCTTATGTTCTTTTATTTGGCCATTAAAAAAAACCAGCAGCGGCGTTCGGTAATTTTTTGCCTGGGATTTTTGTGTCTGCAAATAACTTTAGGAATTCTCAACGCCATTTGGCTATTGCCGTTATCTTTGGCCCTATTGCATAACACAGTGGCCATGTTGTTATGGCTCTGTGCCCTAAATGGGTTGACCGCCAAAGAAATTGAAATAGAACCAGAAGAGCCCTTAGAAGAACTATTGGCTTAACTAGGTTTAAATAATTATAAAAATTAGAAATGTAAAGAGGGTGAGTTATGCAAAGAATTAATCAGTTGCCTATTACCTCAACCATTGCCAACACAGTGAAGGATTATTTTGCCCTCACTAAGTTTAAGGTGGTGGCGGTCATGTTGTTCACTATGGTAGTGGGCTACCTGTTGGCCAGTGGCACCAATATTGATTTATGGCATTTGTTTTGCTCCCTAGTGGGCGTGGCGGCTTGCTGCATGTCGGGAGCGGTCTTGAATCACCTAGTGGACCGTTTTAGAGATACCCAAATGCAGCGTACTAAACGCCGGCCTGTAGCCGCAGGCAAAGTAAGTGTTGAATCCGCATTTGTATTTTCCATGGTGTTATTGCTACTGGGTTTCAGCATTCTGTTTTGGCAGGTGAATACCTTAACCGCGGTATTGTCCGTGTTATCTATGTTTGCCTATGGTGTGGTGTATAGCTTGTGGTTAAAACCTGCCACGCCGCAAAATATCACCATAGGGGGAATCGCTGGTGCCATGCCGCCGTTATTGGGTTACACCGCGGTGGCCAACATGATTGCACCAGAAGCCTTATTGTGGGTATTGATTATTTTTACTTGGACACCGCCACATTTCTGGGCGCTGGCTATTTATAAAAGAGACGATTACGCCAAGGCCGAAGTTCCCATGTTGCCCGTGACCCACGGCCCCGAATTCACTGCTTTTCAGGCCTGGCTTTACTGCCTGTTACTGTGCTTGGTAAGTATCTTGCCAGTATTAATTGGCTCACAAGGTCTTATTTATCTGGTGGTGGCCACGTATATAAACGCCAAGTTTACTTGGTTTTGCTATCGCATGTGGGTGGAACCCAGTCACAAAAATGCTCGCCGCAGTTTCCGCTATTCTCTTTTTTATATTATGTGGTTATTTGCAGCTTTGTTATTGGATCATTATGTTCGGTTGATTGCTTTTTAAAGTGTAAGTGTCCAATCTAATTGGGGGGAGAGTTTCTTGTAATATTTACTTTGCTATAAAAACTATACAGGTGTTTGAAGTTAGGCGCTTATCAGGTGCATGACCACCAGGCTTTGTATCTTAGAAAGAGAATTATAAAAACCATCAGTCAAAAGGGAACGATTATGTATTTACAACATATGTTTGGATTGCTGTATCACCCAAAATCAGAATGGGATTCCATTAAAAAAGAAGATCATTCACTGGGGCATGTCTATTTAACGCACCTGATATTTTTAGCGGCCATACCGCCGTTTGCCATGTTAGTAGGAACCACTCAATTTGGCTGGAGTGTGATTGGTAAAGAATATTATTATTTATCCATGGCCACGGCCCTACCCATGGCCGTAGGGATGTATATGGCATTGTTGGCGGGCATGTTTTTCATGGCGTATACCACCTACTGGATGGAAAAAACATTTGGGGCCGAGGCCAGCCTTGAGCGCTGTTTGTTGTTCACTACTTTCACTTCTACCCCAATGTTTTTAGCGGGCGCCATAGGGGTGATTCCTATTTTGTGGTTGGATATATTTGTGATAATGGCTGCAGTTAGCTACACCATATATCTGCTGTACGCCGGTGTGCCCATCTTCATGAATATTCCGGAAGAGCGCGGCTTTATTTTTGCCACTTCCATTTGCACTGTGGGCATGTGTGCCTTAGTGGGGATAATGGCTTCCGCAGTTATTATTTGGGGCATGGGTTTGGCTCCGCAATTGACGGGCTGGTAACATAAACAAACCTGATAATAAGCCCGAGCCCGTCTCGGGCTTTTTTATGCCCAGGGAAGGGCTGTATCCTAAAATTGCAGGAGCAATATTTTAGGGTATGTTAAGGGAAGGGCTGTATCCTAAAATTGCAGGAGCAATATTTTGGGGTATGTTCAGGATGAACGAAATGACGTGATGCCATGGATGGCAAGGAGCGGATTTGTTAAGGATGAGCGGTCAGGATTCTTGCTCCGAGCATACCCGAGTACTCACGCCACTAATTCTCACAGTTCCAAAATACCCCAACGAAAAGGCAATGCATTAGATTAAAGGCTACACTTCAAAAAGGGCACCCCAGCCTTTAACGGAGAGTTTTCAGTGTGGTTGCATAAATGACAGGACGCGCAGTGGATTTCATGGATTTGAAACTCATTCCGGGGCAGGTATTTCAGCTGGAATTTGAAGGCTACACTTCGGATCGTGATCGCAGTATTTTAATTGGTTATCGCCGCAACGAATCTTTGATTGTTACTACTCCCTTAATTAATGGGGTGTTGGCCAATGTGAAAAATGGCGAAAACGTCAATGTGCGATTTTTTGCCAATCGTATGAGTTGTGCGTGTGCCTTTAAAACCGAAGTTATCTACGCCAGTAAATCTCCCTATCCCCATATTCATTTTAAAATCCCCGAAACGGTGATTACCGGCGAAGTGCGTGACAGCGTGCGTGCCAATGTGGAAGTGGTAACGGGTATTGAATACACGATGGATGGGAATATTAAAACCACCACCGCAAAGATCATTGATTTAAGTATTCATGGGGCCGGGGTAATAGGTAAAACCTTTGAATTTAAAAGCGGTGACTCCATTAGTTTGATATTCACCATTGGCATTGCTGATCTGGAATACCAAATAAAAGTGAAAAGCAAAGTGCGCAGTATTCATGATATTGATCAGGGGTTGAGTATAGGTTTGCAGTTTGAAGAGGTGCCAGACAACGAGAAAATTGCCTTGCAGGCATTTGTGTTAAGTAAAATTAATGACTTGTGATGACTTACTGGTAGTTGTGCATTAACCTTTTTGCCGGTCATTTTAGAGTGATTTAATAATACCCGTTTCAAAATTTTCCCTTAGAAAAATTGTATATCCTCGGCTTCCAACGGAAACAGCTGGCTTATTTCGTGCCCATCAATTCCCGCCAATTGCCGCATGGCTTGTTGAATATGTTTGGGCTGCAGCCTCACGCCATTTTCTTTTAAAGCCAGGGTGGCAGGGTCAATACTCAAAGCCGTATGTTCGCTGGTGGTGGCCCCCACCACCTTGTTGGTCCAGGTTTCTCCTTGGCTCATGATAATGGTACTGGTGATGGGCCAATGATCTTTGCCTGCGCCATCGTTGTACAGTGGGGTGCGGCCAAAGTCACTGCTAATTAACACCACTAACTTATCATCGATACCGCGGCGGGTCGCTTCGTCCCACAAGTAGTCGATACCATTTTGCAGGCGCTGCAGTGCGGTAGTTTGCTCCACGTCATGATTGCTGTGGGTATCAAACCCCCACATGGTGAGGTCGCTGGCCACACACAAACCAGCTTCATAGGCCGCTAGCGCAATTTGCCCTTGGCGCATCAAGGGATTCCATTCACCATCTTTATCTATGTTACTCACTAATTCTTCCGGCAGGGTTTGCGCCAGAGGAGCCAGTTGATCCACGCCCACTCGGGCATTAAACATATCGGCCAAACTGTTCACCTGTTTTGGGGTTAACTGACTTTGGCCCTGCAATCGAGCCAGGCGCGCCATCTTGGCTTGTTGGATAATGTTCATGGCGCCACTGCGATGATATTGCTTGGCCGGGTCCCAGCTGCCGTCCGGGTCGTAATCTAGAAACTGATTAGGAAACACCAGTTTTTTTAAGGAGGTGGGATCTTGCATGAGGGTATATTGAGTGATGCCGGCGGTTTCCTTGTAGCCGCCGTTGCTAATGTAAGCCAACGGTAAATTGGGTCCTAATATGGCGGCGGCCATGGCAGAAAAAGTGGGGTAGCCGTGGGCCAGGCGTCCGCTCCAAATATGTCGTACACCGGCTTCGTGGGCATTGGTCTGACAGTCTATGCCGTTTATTACCAACATCTTTTCATGGTGTTTCTGAAAAAAACTTTGGTTATGAGCAAAGGGCGCATATTGAATGGGGCTGTTGTTAATGCTCTGCACCCCCTGCCCATTAGCCCAGTGATTAATGCTGCTATTGGCCTTGGGGTCACATAGGCTAGTCACGTCCCAGCCTCCATCGGCACTGATGCTCACAAAAAACTTGCCATCATAACTTGTCAGGGGGGCAGCTTGTGCTGAGCGGCCCACCCAAGGTTGCCCGGCGCACAAACCGGCGGCGGCCAAAGTTTTAATGAAATCACGGCGTAGCATTTCAGAGCCCTTTATAAATACAGCATCTTGTAATCACTGATCAAATACATCAGCACCCCCATCCAGGGTCTGGCCATTTGGTTGGTGTCTTCTACCAACGCATTTGGGTTTTGCCAATCCAGCTGACAAAATTCGTCGTTGTTGTCATTTATATCTTGATCATTATTGGTAGCCAACACAGCAGTGGCGTTATTTTGCAGGCGCTCATCCCGTAGGTTCACCAGTAAACTAAAGGCCGCATCAACTTCAATTTGACTGGCATAATCGCTGCCCCATAAGCGGCCAATTAAATCTTGTAGAGCCAGCTTAATGGCAGCGGATCCTGCACCAGATTGAGGAGTGTCCGTTAGGCTAACGTTAGGCAGTAATAAACGTTGCGAGGCGGGTTTTTCAAACTCATCAATCACCACGCGGCACACCATCTCGCTGCTGTAACGCTCCACCACCGTGGCCATAAGAGTATTTAGCCGGGTATTGCGCTCGGTAACCCCATCACTGTCGATGCCACCGTAAAAACCATAAAAGTCTTGCAGCAGCTGGTTTTGTTCTTCATTCCACACATGACGCCAGTGAGTGCCCAGCAAAGCGGTGAGTTTTCGATTAAGTTGTTCCGGGCTTAGCAGGCGGCCAAACCCTATCTGGCTTAACGCTACTTTTTCATCCTGATTCAGAGTTTGGGACGCTTTTTGGGCGCGAAATAATGGCGACACCAGCATGTCCACCAACAAGTCTTTTAAATTAAAGCTGGCATGGCTGGCGGTGCCGGCACTGCCGCTGGCAAAAGCGCTGGCAAATTCACTGATGTAATAATTATCCACCTCATAGGCGGCCATGAATCCTGAAAACTGTGCATCATCAGGGTTGTTGGGCAACGGGGCGGGTTTGCGCGCAAATACCCCTTTGAACCAAAACTTCACGGTACCGCTGGCAAACCTTGGGTCCTGTACCATTTGTTGGGCGAGCCAATTTAGGCTGCTGTCTTCCTGATTGGTAGGCTGTAATACTCCGTTAAAGCCAGGTTTACGCATGTCGCGGTACCACAGGTCACCGGCCACATAAGGGTCAAAAAATTCCTTGTAACCCACCCAGGGCAGGGCATCTAGATCGCACAACCATTCCCCGCCATCTGCATGGGCGCTGTCCGGGAACCAGCCACACTGATCACGAAACTGGCCATCGTTGCCCCAGTTTTGAAACGCCCCCGCCACCGGGTCCATGATTTCATGGCACACCGCGCAGTCCGGGTTATTTAGGGTGGGGTTATCCACATCCTGCAGGCTGTCGCTGTTCATAGGGCGCACCGCTAGCCCTTCAATGTCCACCCCTAGAAAAAAGTAATAGCTCCAGCGCGCCCGTGCACGATTACGGTTGGTGTCGGTACTGGGGTAGCGGGCCAGAAACATGGGGCTGGATAAGATGCCGGTGTGGGGCAAGTTGGCGCCATTACGGTAGCCTGAATTTATCTGTGCCGCTTGCCAGTCCTGGGCATCCTGGTTATCCACAAAAGACAATTTAGTATCAAATACATCGTTGATGTAGGGGTTCACCAAAATGTAATTGGCGGTGAGTACTTCGCTGTAGGGGCGCTCCATTTTCACCACATGGTTAATTAACCGCAGGGGCTCTTGCGCCAAGGCCAGGTTGGTTTGTTTAATGGTTTCCCACAGGGTGTACTGGGCGGCTTGAATAACCTCGTCTGAGCTGCCCTGTTCTTGCAGCTGAGTGACAGCCTCCTCCAGCGGGCTAATGCGTGAATTCACCTGAGGGTAAAAGTGCTCGCCGTTTAAGGCGCTTAAACCCGGAGTACGGCTGCCTGCCCACTTGAGGGTGAGCAGTTGGTCGTTGGCGGCTTCCATCAAAAAAGCCTCAAATTCAGGGCCACTCATAAGGTCACGAATATGGGTTTTCAGGTTGTCTTCGGTGATGAGTGCCAGCTCAGCCTCATTCGGCAGGCGCCCGGCCAGTAAAAGCGCGGCTTGCCTGAAACTTTGGGAGGGACTGGCCAGGGTGAGCTTACTCAGGAGGTTCGCTGTGTCCAGGGAGCTGGTATTGTTTGTTTCGTTGTTATCGGTTTCACAGCTCGTGATGGGGGTATCAAAGCGCGCTAATAAGTCACTCATGATGACAAAGCTATCGTCCCCATCTTGAAATATGACACCGCCGTCGTGGCTAACATTGCGGGCCATGGGTTTATCTAGCAGCCAATTGGGGTAGCCATTATTATAGGCGTTCATGGCGGCGTAATTTGCCTCTAAGGCGCTTTGGGAGTTCTCAAGAATAAAGGCGGTTTGCCCTGCTAATCCGCCATCGTGGTGGCAACTGGCACACTGGCTTAACACATTGGGCCAAGCTCGATTCGCCATAAAGGCGGTATCGGTTTCACATAGGCCTTCCTGGCTGCGATTGTCATCATCGCTACTGGCTTGTGAATCGCTGGGCGGGGTAACGGAAATGCCGCCTTCAGGGGCATCGCAGGCCGTCAAAACGACCATCAGCAGCGCAGGCAGAAATTGCATTAGGGATAAACGCCAAACCATATACTGTTCCCCCAAAATGCCACTACTCTTAGTGTAGTTATAGCTCACTGCGGCGTTGGACGTTGTGGGCATTTGTAGCGATTTGTACATGACCATTGGGAATAGCCAGTTGCGGCCAGCAAGGTTAGTAACCAAGGCTGTTTACAGGTATAATTCGCGCCCTCTAAATGCTCTTTATACATAGGCTGTGCCATGCGTTGTCCGTTTTGCGGTGAACAAGACACAAAAGTCATCGACTCCCGTTTGGTCACCGAAGGGGATCAGGTGCGTCGTCGCCGTCAATGCCAGGCCTGTGAAGAACGTTTTACCACCTTTGAAAGTGCCGAATTGGTCATGCCTAAATTGATCAAAAGCGACGGCACTCGTGTCCCTTTCGACGAGCAAAAACTCGCTAGCGGCATACAGCGGGCATTGGAAAAACGCCCGGTGAGCGTGGAAGATGTGGAAGCCTCCATTCATAAAATTCAAGCCAGATTAAGAGCCACAGGTGAACGTGAAATAAAGAGCCGCATGGTGGGTGAATTCGTCATGGATGAGCTACGCAAGCTGGACCAGGTGGCCTATGTGCGTTTTGCCTCTGTGTATCGCCAGTTTCAAGACATCGAAGAATTCAGCAAAGAAATTGACCGCATGCGTCATGACGCCCCAAAAGAAGATGTCACACCGCAAGCCCTTTCTAATCAAGAGCGGCTCGATCAAGACGGCCCCCAGTTAAACATTTTAGACAAACACAGCGAGCCCGCCTCGTGAGCCATATTCAATACATGGCTCACGCTATTTCCCTTGCCCAAAAGGGCCTATACACCACAGATCCTAATCCTCGTGTGGGGTGTGTGTTGGTGAAAGACGGGGTAATTGTGGGTGAGGGGTACCACCGTAAGGCAGGGGAGGGGCACGCCGAGGTGAATGCCTTGGCCATGGCGGGCGATCAAGCTCGTGGTGCCACCGCCTATGTGACGCTGGAGCCTTGCAGTCACTTTGGCCGCACCCCACCGTGCAGCGATGGTTTGATTAAGGCTGGGGTTAGCCACGTGGTATGTGCCATGCAAGACCCGAATCCGGAAGTGGCGGGCAAGGGTTTTGCCAAACTACAGGCAGCGGGCATCGAACTCACCTCGGGCATATTGGAAGATCAGGCCCGTGCGCTAAACCCAGGGTTCATCAAACGCATGGAAACCGGTTTGCCGTTTGTGCGTCTTAAAATGGCTTCCAGTCTGGATGGCCGTACTGCCATGCAAAGCGGTGAAAGCCAATGGATTACCGGCACCGCGGCGCGCAGCGATGTGCAAAAATTACGGGCGCGCAGTTCTGCCGTCATCAGTGGTATCGACAGCATCTTGCAAGACGATGCTTCCCTCACAGTACGCGCCCATGAATTGGGTTTTGACGATCAAGAGTACGCCCAGTTTGTAGCGTCTCGCCAACCCCTGCGGGTCATTTTAGACAGCCAGGGGCGACTGCCCAAGTCGGCTAGAATATTAAAGCAGCCAGGAGAAACCCTCATTGCGGTGAAACACGGGGTGCAAATTCACGTGGGGGCTGATGTGTTGCCGTTAAACTCAGATGAAAACGGATTGGACTTAAAGGCCTTGTTGGTTGAGCTGGGCAACCGCCATTGCAACGAAGTATTGGTTGAAACCGGCGCCACTTTGGCCGGGCAGTTTATTCAGCAAAACCTGGTGGATGAAATGGTGTTGTACATGGCGCCGTGTTTGATGGGCAGTTCGGCCCGCCCCTTGTTAAATTTTCCCATCGAGACCATGGCCGACAAACAAGTATTGAATATTACCGATACACGCATGGTGGGGGATGATATGCGCCTCACCATTGGCTTTTAGAAAAATGGCCTTTTAGAATTAATATTAAATAGAAACCACTCAAACGATTCATGGTTTGAGAGACAGTAATTAGCTTGGATGAATCAAATGGCGCTTAACAAGATAGAAGAAATTATTGCCGATATTCGTGATGGCAAGATGGTTATCCTGATGGATGACGAAGACCGTGAAAATGAAGGCGACATCATAGTGGCCGCCGAAAAAGTTACGCCTGAAATCATTAACTTCATGGCGAGTAAGGCCCGCGGTTTAATTTGTTTAACGTTAACGCCACAGCGATGTGACTATTTAGGTTTGCCATCCATGGTGGCCGGTAACGGTTCTAAATTTAGTACCCCATTTACAGTGTCCATCGAAGCCGCCGAAGGGGTGACCACAGGCATCAGTGCCAGTGATCGTGCCGTGACGGTTTTGGCCGCGGTTAATCCCATGTCCAAGCCAGATGATATTGTCCAGCCCGGCCATATCTTCCCATTACGCGCGCAAGCGGCTGGCGTGCTAGCCCGTGCCGGTCACACCGAAGCGGGTTGTGATCTAGCCCGTCTGGCCGGTTTACAGCCAGCCGGTTGTATCGTGGAAATCATGAACGATGACGGCACTATGGCACGCCGCCCGGAATTGGAAGAGTTTGCTAAAGAGCACGACATAAAAATCGGTACCATCAGCGATTTAATTCAATATCGCATGAGCCATGAAAAAACCATCGAAAAAATCAGCACCGATACTATCGATACCGATTTTGGTGAGTTTGAATTAAACATGTACCGCGACACTATCAACAACGAAACCCACATGGCCCTGAGCCAGGGTGACGTGGTGAATGACGGCGCTCCTATTGTACGTGTGCAATCGGCCGAGACCTTGCGTGACGTATTGGGTGCGGTGAAGAAGGACTCTAAAAGCTGGTCGGTGAATCATTCTTTGAAGGCCATCTCGGAAGCCAACAGCGGTGCATTGATTATTTTAAATGCCGGTGAACGTGAAGACATAGCCACTAATGTTGAAACCTTTTTTGGCCGTCAAAAACCGCAGCGCACCACAGATGTGGATAGCTCGGGAGCGTTTGTCACCATAGGTACGGGTTCACAGATTTTGCGTGACCTGGGTGTGACTAAGATGCGTTTGTTAAGCAGCCCCATGAAATTTACCGGTATTTCCGGCTTTAATTTGGAAGTGGTGGAATACATCCCTTACCAAAACTAAAAAATTCAAAAATAATAATTAGCATATTTTAAATATTTATAGATTTTAGGAACGTAACATGAAAAGAATTGAAGGAAAGCTCACCGCGCTGGATGCCAAGTTTGCCATCGTACAAACCACATGGAATGAGTTTGTGGTTGATAAATTGGTAGAGGGTGCGGTACGTGGCCTAACTCGTCATGGTATCGAAGAAGACGACATTACTTTGGTTAGCTGTCCGGGTGCCTTTGAGGTGCCATTGGTGGTGCAAAAGCTGGCGCAGAGCGGCAAGTACGATGCCGTTATTGCATTGGGTGCGGTGATTCGCGGCTCTACCCCTCACTTCGATTATGTGTCCGGTGCGGCCGTGAACGGTTTAAGTAAAATTACTTTAGACACTGGTGTGCCGGTTTCTTTTGGTATTTTAACCGTGGACACCATCGAGCAATCAATCGAACGTGCCGGTACCAAAGCGGGCAATAAGGGTGAAGAATCTGCCCTAACCGTATATGAAATGGTTAGCTTACTTAAGCAGTTGGAGGCGTAATGAACGACAAATCCACACCCGTACCCCGTAAAAACAAAAGCGACCGACCTAACCCGGGCGCTCGTCGCAAGGCGCGCCATTATGCCATGCAGGCCCTGTATCAATGGGACATGGCCGGCTCGAACCTAAGTAAGATTGAAGCTGAATTTATTGCCGATAACGACATGACCCATGTTGATACCGAATATTTCCGTGATATCTTGCGTGGCGTACCTAACAATTTAAGCGAATTGGACGAGATGTTATTGCCTTGTCTGAGCCGTGACATTGAAGAAGTGACGCCGGTTGAAAAAGCTATTCTAAGATTGGCTGCCTTTGAATTGGCCCATCGTATCGATGTGCCTTACAAGGTAGTGATTAACGAAAGTGTTGAGCTTTCTAAAAAATTTGGCGCCACCGAAAGTCATAAGTTTGTTAATGGCGTGCTGGATAAGCTTGCTCAAACTGTGCGCATTGTGGAAATTAAAAAATAGGTTTCCCATCACTTCCCGTATTCTTACGGGGAGTCTTTTCCCTTAAAGCTTGAGTTATTGCCGTGAAAGAATTTGAGCTAATCGAACAATACTTCCAACAAGAAAAACTCTCCTGGTGTAATGAACATGTGGCCCTTGGCATAGGAGATGACTGCGCCGTATTAAACGTGCCTGCTCATCAACAAATGTGCATTTCTATGGATACCCTGGTTGAGGATGTTCACTTTCCTAAACATGCTAACCCCTATGACATTGCTACTCGTGCCTTATGTGTGACCCTAAGTGACTTGGCAGCCATGGGGGCGGTACCCTTGGGGTTTACCCTGGCGATTACGCTACCTAAAGCTGAATCAAACTGGCTAAGAGATTTCAGCCAGGGCTTAATCGCCATAGCCCAGAAGTACCAGTGTCCATTGGTGGGTGGTGACACCACCAGAGGGCCTGTATTGGTGATTAGCATTCAGGTGCATGGACTGGTTGCAAAAAATAGTGCATTGATGCGTAGCGGCGCTGGCGTGGGGGATAAGGTTTATGTGAGTGGCAATTTGGGTGATGGGGCGGGTGCCTTGCCCATAGTGTTACAGGATCCGGCGTTAAAGCTTCAGGATTCAAAGTCCCAGATGAGCAATCACTTTTACCAGCCCTTGCCGCAAATTGAATTTGGTCAATCGTTAATTGGCGTGGCCACTAGCTGTCTGGATGTGAGTGATGGTCTAGTGCAAGACCTAAATCATATTTGTAAAAAAAGTGCGGTGGGCATGAAGCTTAACGCCAACCACATTCCTTTATCAAAAGCCCTGGTACAGCGCTACGGTAAAAGCCAAGCGTTACAGTATGCATTAACCGGCGGGGACGATTACCAGTTGGCCTATACCGCACAACATTGTGAAAAGGGTGTTTATATTGGTGATGTGGTGGCAGGCATCGAGGTGAGTGTTAACGGCTGTGAGTATTCAGGGGCAGGGTTTCAGCACTTTTAAATCCGGCTAGACGGTCTATTTGTGAAATGCTGGACCAATAAAAAAGGCCCAAGTCTTTATATAAAGACTTGGGCCTTTTTTATTTAAGCTAAGTAAAAAGTATTACTGAGCGTTCATGGCTGCGATTTCTTTCGCTAGCTCGTCGTGTGCTTTTTTGGATTGGAATTTCTGCCAAAGCGCTTTTTCATTATTCATCGAGGTCTTAAGTGCTGTTTCATGAATCAGACTGGCGGCGTTGTCATCAAGGCCCACTAGCACGTACAAGTTGCCATTTGGGCTGCGACGGGTTTTATAAATACGAGTACCTACTAAGGTTTCGTTGGTGATTTGCTTGGTTACTGAGCTGTTTACCATATCAACGGTTTGGCTGTCGCCCACACCAGTGGTTTCAGCAAACTGCTTCACCAGGTTTTGTACTTGTACTTTCATCATCTGTGCAAGTTGCACACGGGCGGCGGTAGAGGCTTGCTGCTTCATGAAGTTAATGCCAGCGGCAGACTTGTCGGCAGAACCTACGGCTGAAACGGCCAAACCTTCAACCGGCTCATCACATACCCAGCCAGGTGCGGCAATGCTTGGGGCATCCGGGAAAGTACAATCAGGAACGGCGGCTTGTTGAGGGGCGTTGCTACTACAGGCGGCTAAAGTTAGTGCCAGGCCAGACGCGGTTAAGATACGAGTTAGGGACATCTTCTTCTCCTTGAAGAGATTTGAGGTTACAGTGCTGTAACCATAGCTAATAAACACCAGTGTGACCAGAGGTAGAGATGCAAACCATAGGGAAATTCAGCTTTTTTTCGCTTTTAATTTTGGCGTTAATGGCCTGCTCAAATGCACCACAGATCTCGCTACCCAACTGGATAGATAATCCAGGCAAACACCAAGCGGTGGGTAATTGTGGCAGTCATGCCCTGGGGAAACAAAAACAAAAAGAGTGTGCCATGAGTCGGGCCAGACTGGAATTGGCGGCCCGCCAGGGCATCGAAATTCAATCCATGTCGGTGATGACCGAACAAGCCAATAATTTGCACAGCTCAAGCCAGTTAAATCAACAAACCGTGCAGGAAATAAACAGCAAAATTAAAACGCGGCTGGTGGATAGTTATTTGGACCGGGGGCAGGATATTTTGTGGGTGCTAGTAGAGGAGTTGTAGGGTCGGCCACGGGGTGGCCTCCTACAGTATTCGATTATTCTTGCGCTTCGGCGGCTTGTTCTTTTTCCTTCGCACGCTTCTCCACAAAGCGACCAAAGAAAATACCAACTTCAAATAACAGGTACATAGGTACCGCCAATATGGTTTGGCTGATCACATCTGGTGGCGTCACAAACATGCCAATCACAAAGCAGCCCACAAAAATGTAAGGGCGCTTGGTCGATAAACTTTTCACTGTGGTGATGCCGGTCATAATCATCAAAATGGTAGCGATTGGGATTTCGAAGGCGATACCAAAGGCAAAAAACATTTTAAGAATAAAATTCAAAATATTATTAATGTCGGGCAGAAAATTAACGCCTTCCGGGCCGATGGAGGTGAAGAAGCCAAATACCAAAGGCAGTACCACAAAATAAGCGAAACACAAACCCGCGTAAAACAACACTATGCTACTTAACAATAGTGGTATGGCAAAACTCTTTTCGTGTTTGTATAAACCCGGTGCTATAAACCCCCAGGCCTGGTGTAGCAAAAACGGAATGGTAATAAATACCGCAGTTACTAGTGTCAGTTTAAACGGTACCAGAAACGGTGAGGCCACCCCGGTGGCAATCATAGTACTGCCTTCGGGTAACAGGCTTTCAAGGGGCTGGGAAACCAGCAGGTATAATTCGTTTGAAAAACTGTATAGCGCTAAAAATACAGCCAGTATAAACACCATGGCTTTTAACAAACGATTACGCAGCTCAATCAGATGACTAATAAGCGGCTGCTCTTGTTGCATCTGTTCTTGCTCTTGGGGTGTTTTTTTGGCCATGCTAACGTTACTTATCTTGTTGAGCGCTGTTATTTTCCACTGCTTGTGGAGCGACGTCTTCTTTGGGGTGATGAGCATGCATGCTGGCAATTTGCTCATCCATGTTCATGTCTTTGATTTTGTCATCCAGCACATCGTGGTCATGTTCGTCGTGGCTGCTATCTTCATTAGCCAACTGCTCTGATTTTTTGGCGGCGGTGGATTCGTCATCATTCAGGAAGGTGGACATGGGGTCCTTGAGTTTCTCGCGAATCTCCTGGTTACGCACCTCTTGTTCAATCTCTTGTTGAATACCACTCATAGTGCGCCGAACTCGGCCTACCAGTAAACCCACTGTACGGGCTGCCTTGGGCAGACGCTCAGGGCCTAAAATAATAAGCGCCATGACGCCCACTAACATGAGTTCGGAAAAACCAATATCGAACATATCTTGCCTTTTGCAGCTAGGCCTTAAGCTAACGTAAGGCCACAGATTAAAAACCGATTAAGACTTGTTTTTGTCTTCTTCTTTTGCAGATTCAGAAAACTGTGCATCTTTTTTCTGGTCTTCAATTTTACCGGCTTCTTTTTCCGTCTCTTTTTCTTCTTCTGAGTTCATGGCTTTTTTGAAGCCCTTAACCGCGCCGCCTAAATCGCCGCCTAAAGTGCGCAATTTCTTGGTGCCGAAAATTAAAATTACAACTACCAAAAGAATTAACAGCTGCCAAACACTGATGCCACCAAACATAACGTTCTCCTATAAAATTATTTTGTCTTAGTTTTTATTTGTACTGAGCTAAAAGCTCGGTAAATTCTTGCCTGCCAATATGTGCCAGTGCATATGAAATACTTCTTGGCCACCTTTTTCACCGTTGTTGGTGATGAGTCGATAACCATCTAAATTTTCTTGTGCGGCAATGTGTTGCACGCTTTGTAATACTTTTTGTACCAAGGGCCACTCATGCGCTTGCACGGCAGCAAAATTCACAATGTGTTGCTTGGGTATCACTAATATATGTGTATCGGCCTTGGGCTTAATGGTTAAGAACGCCAGTACATCGTCGTCTTCATATACGGTTTCGCTGGGAATCTCCCCCGCAACAATTTTGCAAAAAATACAGTCCGACATATTTAAGGCCTTTTCACACGTTTACTTTTTTCGGTTGGCTTTTTCTTCAAGGCCAGACAAATTAAAACGCGATTTTAGTTCTTCTATTACGGCTACCGGGCTTTCGCCAAGTTCGCTCAGCATTACCATAGTGTGAAACCATAGGTCAGCGGTTTCATATATCACATCTTTATTATCACCCGATGTTTTAGCATCTTTGGCCGCAATGATGGTTTCGGTGGCTTCTTCACCCACTTTTTCCAAAATTTTGTTAAGGCCATTTTTGTACAAACTGGCCACATAAGAGCTTTCGGCCGGAGCGTCTTTACGCTCTTCTAAAATCTTGCCCAGCTGTGAAATTACGTCGTTCATATTGTTCCCTTTCGATCTATTGATCATACCCCATCTAATTTGATAGCAACACAGACTAATGGCCGACCCAGGCTAGCCTCTAATCATCAACCAGGCTAGCCCAAGGCCTATGAGGCTAAGGCTTAGGTTACCGGGCCACAGGTAGGGCGTATGCAGCCCCACTAGCCCCACCGCGCTGATGATTACGCCTAGGGCGCGATGTTTTTGTTTCTCTGCCTGGGCCGCCAATTGCAGCTGAATGTTATCCAGCTGTTTTTCTAGTTTGTGCTGGGATTGGGGGCGCTGATTAAGGCTTACGAGTGCTTCGCGTATTAATTCAGGCATGTGCGGCGCATGGCTAATCCAGGCGGGTGCCTGACGCTTAAGCTCTTTAAGGAAGGCCTTGGGGCCCATACGTTGCTTCATCCACTGCTCTAAATAGGGCTTGGCGGTGTTCCACAAATCCAGATCTGGGTAGATCTGGCGACCCAGGCCTTCGATGTTTAACAGGGTTTTTTGTAACAACACTAACTGGGGCTGAACTTCCATATTAAAGCGTCTAGCAGTTTGAAACAGGCGCAATAGCAGTTGGCCAAAGCTGATCTCGCTTAACGGCTTTTCAAATATGGGTTCACACACGCTGCGAATAGCCGCTTCAAATTCATTGACCTTAGTGCCTTCACCCACCCAGCCACTCTCCACGTGCAGTCGTGCCACCTCGTGGTAATCCTGATTAAAGAAGGCCAGCAGGTTGCGGGCTAAATAGTCTTGATCACTCTCGTCGAGGGTGCCGATGATGCCGCAGTCGATGGCGATGTACTGGGGGGACTCTGGGGTATCGTAAGAGACAAACACATTGCCCGGGTGCATGTCGGCATGGAAGAAGCTGTCGCGAAATACCTGGGTAAAAAAGATCTCCACTCCGCGCTCGGCAAGCTTCAGCATATTCGTGCCACGCTCTTTTAGCTCATCTATGTTAGCCACTGGGGTGCCGTAGATGCGTTCCATCACCATGACGTTTACGCGGCAGTAATCCCAATGTACCTCGGGCACATACAGCATCTCGCTGTCTTTAAAGTTACGCTTTAACTGGCTGGTATTGGCGGCTTCGGCCATTAGATCCAGCTCACCTAAAATGGTGTGCTCGTAGTCGTTAATCACTTCTACCGGACGCAGGCGCTTGCCGTCGTTTGAGTAGCGTTCAATTAACTGAGCAGCCAATCTCATGAGTTTAATGTCTTTAACGATGGTGTTTTGAAGTTTGGGGCGAATGACCTTCACCACCACATCTTCCCCTGAATGCAGGGTGGCGGCGTGTACTTGGGCAATGGAGGCCGAGGCTAACGGGGTGTCGTCAAAGGATTTAAATACCTTGTTTACCTTTTCCCCTAAGGCCTCTTCGATGAGCTTAACCGCCGCATCGTGACCAAAGGGTGGCACCTTATCCTGCAGCTTGGCCAGTTCGTCGGCTAGCTCGTCGTCTAGAATATCGCGGCGGGTGGACAACAGTTGGCCAAATTTAATGTAGATAGGGCCGAGAGCGATAAGCGCCAAGCGCAGACGTTTAGCCTTTGGCACCCGCTTGGGTACCGGGTTCAGTCGCCACGGGGCCAGAAAAAAGGCCAGGCGCAAATACCAGGGCAACAGGGCCACGGGAATGAAGACATCCAGCCGATACTTACTGAATACATAAAGGATGGTGAGTAGGCGTCTTATCTGAATCATGTATGACTTATTCTTATGGCTGTTTCAGGCGAGATTTTAGTCGAGCTATGCGCGCTTCGAGGCGCTCGGCATCCAACTTGAGTGTGTGTATGGCAGAAAATCGCGATTCCCCTTCCAGCTTATGAGGGGCCAATTGCAACTCGTCACGCACATATTCAACCGAGTCGTCTTTAAACTTTTGGCTAGTATTTTTAAACCAGCCGCTGAAGGCGCGCAGCTTGTTGCCCACCACATGGGTGATTACCGGGCCAGTAAGCTCGCTGATCATGGCTTCCCAGTCAATTTTTAAATGGCTGCTGGCATCGGCCAGTCCCATGGCCAATTGGCTGGAGCCCTGAATCTGAATATCACTCTTCATCAATGCTGCATGTTTGTCTTCATGGCTGGCCAAATTCAGGAAGGCACTCAGTTCACCACTTAGGGTGGCATCACTTGGCTGTTCCGAATGACTATGCAATTCAAGTTGCTCACCAAACTGTACATAGATGGTTAGATCCAGGGTGGTGATGTTAATGGCCAGTACCTTGGGTGCCAGCGCCCTTAACTTTTGTTGCACCGCAGGGTCATATTTAAGGGCCTTGTTAATGGCCAGCTCAGCACTCACCAGCCCCGCCTGAACTATAGTCTGCTCCATTAGGGTTTGATGCCCTTGTGCAAGGCCACAATGCCGCCGGTTAAATTGTGGTATTCACAGTTGGCAAAACCCGCGTCTTTAAACATGCCTTTGAGGGTTTCTTGGTCAGGGTGCATACGAATGGATTCGGCCAGGTAGCGATAGCTCTCGGAGTCGTTGGCGATAATTTTGCCCATCATGGGCAGGGCGCTGAAGCTGTAAAGGTCGTAGGCTTTTTTAAGTAGCGGGTTTTTCGTGTGAGAAAATTCCAGCACTAACAAGCGGCCACCTGGCTTCAATACGCGGTTAAATTCGCGCAGGGCCATGTCTTTGTCGGTCACGTTTCTTAAGCCAAAGGCCATGGTGATTACATCGAAGCTGTTGTCTTCGAAGGGCAGATATTGCGCGTTACACTGAACAAATTCGATGTTGCCGCTGTAGCCTTTGTCTAACAAACGGTCACGGCCCACTTTTAACATGGAGTCGTTAATGTCGGCCA
>Ga0209184_1000845_pt1 | contig 26131 bp, 19 predicted proteins | sample EN8Hudsemesocosm_2_FD_184627 | JGI IMG/M metagenome (GOLD analysis project Ga0209184, IMG submission 184627) | Methane-oxidizing microbial communities from mesocosms in the Hudson Canyon - EN8C Hudson Canyon (SPAdes) (version 2) | ecosystem: Environmental > Aquatic > Marine > Cold seeps | place... | reverse complement strand
AGAATAAGGTTGATTGAAGCCTTTCCTATTTAAAATAATCACTGCAATTACGGGTATTTACAGGAGAGATCCGTCTAAAAAACGATGTTTTATAGTTATCAAAACAAAACACTCAAAATTTAAGTGAGAAAAGGAGAATATTACCTGAAAATTTAAAATATTCTGTTTAGCCAGTAAAAGTAGCATGGATTTTATCCATGAAAATGACTGGCGAGACTCTATGTGTGGATTTGGGTTCAATCAATGAGTTTCTTTTTTGCTACTGGCTCTCGCAGGAAAAAAATATCTACATTTTCTGAATTAACTTCAAAAAACGCTGATACCGTTGCATAGGAATTTCACCAGCTTCAGCCGCAGCTCTAACCGCACAACCTTTATCATTTATATGGCGGCAGTTATGAAATTTACATTCTTCAAGTAATGGTTGAAACTCACGGTAACCCCAGGCTAATTGAGGGTGTGTCATATCCGCCAATCCAAAGATAGCAACACCTGGGCTATCAATTAAATCTCCCCCTTCAGGCAGGTGATAAAGTGTTGCTGCTGTGGTGGTGTGTCGACCATGCTTGGTTATCTCAGAAACAGTATTAGTTTTTAACTGCTTATCTGGAATTAAAGCGTTGGTTAGAGAGGATTTACCAACGCCTGATTGACCTGCAAAAATACTGATTTGCTTATTCAATGCAGCTTTAAGCTCAGTAATACCAATATTCTCTTTGGCGCTAACTTTATGCATGTCATAACCAAGGTCTTGATATTGCTGTAACTCAACTTCAAGGTCTTTAATATTAGTTAAATCTACTTTATTAAGTACCAAAACAGCATCAATATTTTTATTTTCACAAATGGCTAAATATTGATCGATTAATAAAAAATCACAATGCGGTTCAGTTGCAAATACTACATAAATTTTATCAATATTGGCTGCGACTGGGCGTGTTTTCTTATTTCTGCTTGGGCGTTGTAATAAAGAACGTCTTGGTAGTATTTCTTCAATACGTCCTTGATCAATTGATGATTTTGTCACCATTACTTGATCACCGACTGCTACGGTATCTAACTTTCGTCGAGTTTGGCAGAGTAATATTTTATTCTCTACTTCAACAGCAATCCCTTGCCCTAGGTGTGATACAACCAGTCCTTCAATCAAATCAGTCATTATTCGTTACATCTTTGATTCTAAATGTGCAATACGAATAGCAGCCGGTGGGTGGCTGTAATGAAAAGCTGAGTACAATGGATCTGGTGTTAATGTACTGGCATTTTCTTCATATAATTTAACTAAACCACTAATCATTTTTTCTGCTTTAGCATTGTTTGATGCAAAGTCATCGGCTTCAAATTCAAATTTACGTTGAAAATAAGCGCTAATTGGTTGCATAAAAATAGTGAAAACAGGTGATACTAAAGTGAAAAGTAATAATGCAGCAGCATTTGAATGGGTATCAACACCTAATCCACTAAAAAACCAGTCTTGAGTAATTAACCATCCTAATACTGCAAAACTGATAAGCGTCATAAACGATGAAGCAACCAACATTTTAATCACGTGTTTACATTTAAAGTGACCTAATTCATGTGCTAACACAGCTTCTAATTCTTCATCATCTAACGACTCAATTAAAGTATCAAAAAACACAATACGCTTGTTGTTTCCCATGCCAGTAAAGTAAGCATTACCATGACCTGAACGTTTAGATCCATCCATGATAAAAATACCGTTACTGTTAAAGCCACAGCGTTCTAAAAGCCCTTGAATGCGCTGTTTTAAAGAACCGTCTTCCATCGGGGTAAAGTCATTAAACAAAGGTGCAATAACAGTTGGGAATAACCAGCTCATTAATAATGAAACACTCATTAATATCGCCCAGGCATATAACCACCATAAATCACCAATGCTATCCATTACCCATAGAATTAATGCAAGAATTGGCATGCCAATAGCAATAACTAAAGATAATGAAATGGCTTGATCTTTAAAGAAGCGACCGATTGTGCTTTTGTTAAAGCCGAATTTTTCTTCGATAACAAATGTTTGGTAATAACTGCTAGGAATTTCAAAGGCAGTCATAATTAAAATGATACTACCAACGGCTCCTAAATCTGTCAGCATGGGAGATAAGTCAAAAGATGACCATAGATTAAATACAATGCTGATACCCCCACCCAATGTAAGAAGTATTAAAAAGATAACACCAACAACACTGTCTATATCGCCTAACTTGCCTTTAGCAATTGTATAGTCGGCTGCTTTTTGATGCGAATCAAGGTCTACAGAATCTTTAAAGGCTTCAGGAACCGCTGCTCTATGTTCAAGAACAAAAGATTTTTGACGGTTAGAAAGCCATTGTTGAATAGCGTATGAAATCACAACTGCAATTAAAAATATGATGGTAAATGTTTGCATGGTATTTGAATAATGACCAGATTTTAAGAATTAGCCATACAGATTAGCCAATGCTACAATTTAAAGCAACTATCATCTATAAATGGAAACAAAATGGCGCAGGATTCAACAAACCTAATCTGGATTGATTTGGAAATGACTGGCTTAGATCCCGATACGGATTTAATTATTGAGATTGCAACAATTGTCACTGATAAAAATCTTAATATAATTGCTGAAGGCCCTGTATTAGCAGTTCATCAATCTGATGAAGCAATTGCGGCAATGGATGATTGGAATCAAAAACATCATGGGCAATCTGGCTTAATAGACAGAATAAAAGCATCAACTATTGATGATGCAGAAGCTGAAAGACAAACAATTGAGTTTTTAGAAAAATGGGTGCCAGCTAATAAATCACCTATTTGTGGAAATAGCATTTGTCAGGATAGACGTTTTCTCTATAGATATATGCCTAAGCTAGAAGATTACTTTCATTACCGTAATTTAGATGTATCAACACTTAAAGAACTAGCAAATCGCTGGGCACCCGAGTTACAAAAAGGTTTTCAGAAAAAATCAGTACATAAAGCATTAGATGACATCATAGAGTCAATTGATGAAATGAAATATTATCGTGAGCATTTCATCAAGTTCTAATTATGAATCACTTAATAGCAGTGGCAATGGGCGGTGCTTTTGGTGCTGTCCTTAGGTTTTTAATTTCTACAGGTGTTTACCAGTGGTTAGGGCGTGGATTTCCTTATGGTACTTTGGCCGTTAATATTATTGGTTCTTTATTAATTGGATTAATGACTATTGCACTGCCTCTACAGCGTATTGCCTTAACAATGGAATACCGTTCGGCGATTTTAGTGGGTTTATTTGGCTCATTAACTACCTTTTCAACCTTTTCTTTAGATAACTTTTATTTAATAGAGCAGGGCCACTTTATAAAAGCCACTTTAAATATAGCGACTAATGTTTTTGTTTGTATCGTTGCTGTTTGGATAGGGATGTCATTAGGAAAAGCACTTTTTTCATCTTCAGCAGGTGTCTTGCATTGGCGTGATTGGGTTTTTCCTTATGGATTATTGATAGTGAATACTATTGGTGCTTTTATTATAGGAATTGTAAGTACCATATTATTAAGTAAGGTTGATTTTCCAGAAGAATATGCTGCAGCACTTGTTATTGTTTTTATAGGTATTTATGTCACTTTATCAAGTTTATATCTTGTGCTTTACTTTATAGAACATAGTTATACTTTTGACACGCATTTAAAATCTATTTTAGTTGCCATTGGCTGCAACCTTATGGTTTTTAGTTCTGCATTGTGGATAGGTTTACTTGCTGGAAAACAAATATGAATACATCAACGCTTGTTGCTGAAGAATTACCTTTTGAGAATAAATTAGCCGTTTCATTCAAGCTAATACTTGGTTTGTATTCAATTATTCCTATTTGTTTTGCAATTTATTTGGCAGATATTTTTATTTGGGATAATTATTTAAAATCAATTTTGCCAAGCAGTCCTGCTCATTTTATTTTATTTCAAATTTTATTTGGTACCCCACATATAATTGCTAGCGCTATCTTGTTAACTAGTAATCAAGAATATTTACAGTTTTTTAAGTGGAAGCTAATAGGAATGACCACTTTTATTATTGTTTTTTTTGGTTTTGGAAGTTTATTTATACCTTATAAAGCTTTGTACCTTATTAGTGTTTGCTGGACTGTTTATCATGTCTTTAAACAGCAGCATGGGATAGGTAAAGGTGTTTGTAGGTTGCCTGGCTGGGCTTTTTATACCTTATTATGGTTGAGTGTAACGGCGGGTATATTTATTTACATTGGGATATTTTTAAAAAATAGCTTAGATGTTCAACAAGTTGTTTGGGTCAAAATGATTGCAGCTACTTTAACTATGGGGTTAATTTTAAGTTCAATATTATGCCAACGTTGTGTATCAACAAGTTTTGGAAAATACTTTTTGTGGTCAAACACAATGTTAATTGTGAGTAGCTTTTATTTCTATATTCAACAATATTATTTTTTAGCAATACTGATCCCAAGACTGGTTCATGATGCAACTGCCTATGTGTTTTATGTAACCCATGATTACAATAAACATCATCAGATACCGCAAAATAAACTGTATAAATATGCCAAGCGCTGTAATTTACATGTATTTGTCGTACTGCCTTTATTATCCTTTGCTTTGACTTATTTATTGCAAGCTTATGGTGATGAATGGGTAAATATAATCACGCAGTTATTTTTTGGTACCGAAATTTATAAGGCTATTACTTTAGGTTTAATTGGGTATTTGTCACTTATGCACTATTACACTGAAGCCTTTACTTGGCAGGGTGGCTCCCCTTTAAGAAAATATATTAGGTTTTCTAAGTAAGTAATCTAGTTGTTAGTGTTTTTGTTATCAAAAGTAGCTATACTTGCTTGAACAATATGATTTATTAATAGGGTTTGGTAATGAATAAAGCGTTAAAACTATTGGCAATAAGTACTTTAAGTATTGCTGGGCAGCAAGCTCAAGCGATTTCTATTCAGTTTGATTATAGTTATGATACAAACAACTTTTTTAGTTCACAGCTTAGAAAAGATGCTTTAGATACGGCTGCCAATTATTTTGAAAATAGGCTTGGTGATAGCTTAGGGGCTATTACCTCATCAGGATCAAATCATTTTAATGCTGCTTTTTTAAATCCAGCGACAGGATCTCTTACTACAGTTTCTAATTTTAATGTTGCTGCTGATACTCTATATGTTTATGCTGGAGGACGAACTTTTTCTGATTCTACTATTGGAGTAGGTGGGCCTGGAGGGTATTCAATCAGCGCAAGTGGGACTTCACAACAAATACAGGACTTTTTTGATGCCAGTGTTTCCAGAGGTCAAGGTGATGGTACTGAAAGTGCAACTACTGGAACAGCTGCAACTGATTTTGCACCATGGGGCGGAACAATAGCTTTTGATACTAGTGCTGATTGGTATTTTGATGGTGATGTAAATACTGTTGAATCCTTTTCAGGGAATGATTTTTATTCTGTTGCAATTCATGAATTGACTCACTTATTAGGTTTTGGTACTTCTGACTCTTGGGGTAATCAAATTGTTCTTACTAATAACGGAACGTCGAATGAGTCAGGGGAATTAAACGGGGTAGCATCAAGTATAGAGAATGGCGGCCAAGTTCCATTAAACAGAGCCGGTGCTGGTACAGAAGAAGACCCTTATCGCTATTCACATTGGGAAGAGGGTACCTTAAGTTTGGTTAATACTTTAAGTCAAGAAACAGCAATGGATCCAAGTATTATAACCGGGACTAGAAAATATATGACTGACCTTGATATGGCTGCTTTAAGCGATATTGGTTGGGAGGTAAGTGCTGTTCCGGTTCCTGCTGCTGTCTATTTTTTCGGGTCTGCATTATTAGGGCTTGGTGCTTTCCGAAAAAAGGTAAAGTAATTGCCTATTTTAGTCCTCTTGTTATTACTGACTAGTTTTATCAGTAATGCGGAGGATGATGTATTTGTTCTTAAAGGTGATCTACGAGTTTATTTGCCAAAGCCTGGCAATATTATTTCAACTAAGTGTTAAATTAGTTGAACATCAATCGGCTCAAAATACTGATATTATATTTGAGCAGCCGCTGAAAATCAGGGAAACGGAGCGGAGCGAAGTGATGATTTTTAGTCCGCAGTAGGCCACAGGGAAATTTGCCGATTCGACGTGTGCGATAGCACGCGAGAGAAGCAAAAATTTTATCCCGATAAGCCGTCAAGTCAGTGAGGTAAGCTTTAACGGAGCGGCTTTTGTGCGGAGTTGAAGTTGGACGCAGGACGTACTGGGGCACTCTATTAATTCGCCCGAGCAGAATGAGTTTTTGGACATGGATGTCCTAAAAAGATATGTAGCGAGGATGGCGCGCTAAAGTGCCTTTTAAATGATGTAGCAATATGTGCTTTGGAATTGCCTTATAATTTAAAAAATATGAATCTGAGCAAGCAACATTCAGTCGATATTGTTGCATGTATCAAATAAGTAATAAGCAGCAGTCTTATAAAACATCTTTTGCTATTGCCTCTCTTTCAAATCCACCAATAATGAATATCATTATTCGAATTCCTAGAAACCCTATTCCATAATCTCTGGATTATCCTTCCACTACCGTTGTTTTAAAGGAGGCTATCTTTATAAACAATAATTTATGTAAGGTTTTAATGTTCTTAATCTGGTTTTTTTCTTTTTAAAAGCTCTGATATACTCCAGCATACGAATTATGCTGATTGTTTTATGAAAAGTTTCAGTGTATTACTTGAACACTTAAATTTACCCGTAAACAGTGAAACTAACAAGAATTATAAAAACAACAGTTGGCTTTCTTTTATTTGTACCAACTGCATCATCCTATGCAACAACAGGTTACTTTTCTTTAGGCTATGGCCCGAAATCCACCGCAATGGCTGGTGCTGTAGTTGCTGCACCTCAAGATGCGACTATTGCCGCTGTAAACCCCGCAGGAATTGGTATGGTGGGTAATAGAGTGGATTTATCATTAATGTTATTTAGCCCTCATAGAGAAGCATCTCTAGATCCTCGTGCTGTTGGAGGACAGTTTGAAGTAAAAGAAAAAAGTAGTCGTGATTTTTTTGTTATTCCAACTGGAGGGGTTAGCTCAAAAATTAATGATGAAATGAGCTGGGGATTAACGGTTTATGGGAATGGGGGAATGAATACCACTTATTCTCGTAATATTTATGATGAAACAATGGCTGTGATTCATCCAAACTTTAATGGTGGAAATCCTAGTACTGTAGATGAAGGATCTACTACAGGTATGGACAATACAGGTGAATTATCGATAGACCTAGGTCAAATGATTATGGCGCCGACCCTAAGTTATAAGGTTTCACAAAATCATATCATTGGTATTTCAGCTTTGTTTGGGGTTCAATATTTTAAAGCTAAAGGCTTAGGTAATTTTCAAGGCTTTACAAAACCTGGTGCGACAGATTTAACAAATAATGGCTATGATTTTGCTTATGGGGCAGGGGTTCGTCTTGGCTGGATAGGTAAGATTCATGAAAAGGTTACCTTGGGTGTTTCTGGTTCAAGCCCTGTCTATATGACAGAGTTTAGTAAATACAGTGATTTATTTGCTGAACAGGGTGGCTTTGATATCCCCGCAAATTTTACCGCGGGTATTGCTATTAAACCAATCCCTAGCTTATTAATGAGTTTTGATTTCCAAAGAATCTTTTATGGTGGTGTAAACTCAATAGCAAATAATGGACCAGAACTGGGACCAACTATTCCTGCAGGACAAGGAACTCTAGGAGCTGGTAATGGGCTTGGTTTTGGGTGGGAAGATATTAATGTTTATCGGATAGGTTTAAAGTATCAATACAATCACAAATTAAGTTTGAGTGCTGGATATAGCTGGAATGATCGTCCTTTTGAACAAGATCAATTGTTATTTAATATTATTTCACCAGCAGTCAATACTAAGCATATGACCTTTGGTTTTACTTATAACCTAGATAAAGAAAGTGAAATCAGTTTGTCTTATCAACATGCTTTTGAAGAAACCATGAGTACGAGTCAAACAGCGTTTGGTATTCCTGGTTCTGTTTCAATGTACCAAAATGCAGTTGAGATTGGCTATTCAATTAAGTTTTGATTGGAACAAAAACAGTTAACAGAGGTTTTTTGTTAACTTCCCCCTTTGAAAAAGGCTATGTCACCGTTAAGTGTTGAAAAGTTGAAGTGGCTCTTAAAAGCCCTCTCCTGCTGGAGAGGGTGGGGTGAGGAGAAATTAAACAATTCTCTTATTCTTTAATATTTTCTTGTAAATCAAGAGATAAAAGAAAGTTTGAATTACATGCTGTTTGTTTTCTCCTCACCCAAACCCTCTCCAGCAGGAGAGGACTTAAGAACTAACAAAATCCACACTTAACTGTGACATAGCCTTGACAAAGGGGGATAGAGGGGGATTCTATATTAAAAGAAGTTCTTATTGAGCACTAAGAACTAGTTTTATTACTCAATATCATGATAAATATTCTGCACATCATCTAAGTCATTTAACATGTCTAAGAACCTTTCAAAAAGCTCTGTATCATCGTCATTTATCTGTTTAGTAGTGGTTGGTATAAATTGAATTTCATCTACTTCAAAATCAATTTCACCTAGTGAATCAAGTAAAGCTTGTTTGGCTTTAAAGTATTCTGCTTGAGGTGCAAAGACAGAAATATTTCCAGCTTCAGTTTCAATGTCAGAAACATCAACATCAGCCATAAGTAGCGCTTCAAGTATTTCCTCTTCGTCATCATGCTTAAATACAAAAATTGCAGAATGATCAAACATGTGGCTAACAACACCCTGCGTACCAATCTTGCATTTTGTTTTAGTAAAACATTGACGTACATCACCAAAAGTTCGATTAGGGTTATCGGTTAAGCAGTCAACAATCACCATAGCTTTACCAGGGCCAAAGCCTTCGTACCGAGCCGGTGAAAAGTCTTCGCCACCGCCGCCTTTAGCTTTATCAATGGCTTTATCTATTACATGAGTAGGGACTTGATCTTTCTTTGCTCGGTCAATTAAGCCTCTTAATGCTAGGTTTCCATCAGGATCTATTCCACCAGCTTTAGCGCAAACATAAATCTCACGACCATATTTACTGTAGACCTTTGCTTTGGCATCAGATGTTTTTGCCATTGACTCTTTACGGTTTTGATAAGCTCTACCCATTAAACTGTTGCTCCATTTGCAAAATTATAAGCAATGAATTTTACAGAGAAAAATAGTCTTAGGAAACCTTAAAGTGATTTCTAGTACCTCCAATTGATTTCTAGTACCTCCAATTGATTATTAACATAAGAGATTGGACGCTACACCCATATTGAATGACTCAATAGAGTATTTGGCTTAATTATTCCAAGGAGGTTGGTCACCATTGTATGCAATAAAGTCTGTATCTTTCGCCAAGGTGATAGCTCCTGAAGCTGTTGTGTTAGCTGATTTTGTTTTAGTTTTTTTTGGGGCTGATGTAGCTGAGCTTTGGTTCCATTTTTCAAAAAGTGCAATATCAAGACTGCCTGGAGCATACCATTTTTTTTTACCAGCATCCCATTTTGCACCAAGTGCTTTGGCTGCATCTTTTTGAGAAAAGGGTACATTTAGATATATTTTTGAGTTAACCATAATTATTGAGCTGAAAGCTTTATATTGCTGTGTATTGTAAAGTATTTTTGATTCTGCTTATTTGAATAATGAGATGATAGAAAATTAATACTTAACTCTTTTAACATGTATTATTAAAGGATGTTTCAGCTTGATTAATACACAAGAGTTTTAATTTATCGGTGTGGGCTATAACAGTAGCTGATATTTTGTCGATAAAAGTAGGAGCGGCCTATTGGCCGCGACAACCAAGCAGAGATCATGGCTTTTTGCTTGGCCTTGCAATTGAGCTGATCAGAAAAACATCACAAAACACTTGTCATCCCTGCATGCTCCTAGCAGGAATCCATTATTTACAAGTAGATTTCCGACTAAAGACTTCGGGAATGACAGATATAACAGTAAGTATTTATTTGGGTTGTTTAATCTACAAACTTACGTTTTAACCAATAATCAATACTGACAAAGTTACCCCCACCAATAAAAAATAAGACTAGTAACATAATAAAATAAGTAGTTGCAAACTCTACGCCGTTATTTAAGATAACAAAGTTACCATTTTCTGTTAACCAGTCATAGTTCCCATAATTTTGTAACAGACTTTTTGCCGCATCTAATCGCTCAATGGCTCCAGCTGTTCTGTCTGATGAGAAAATCCCACTGCCTTCGGCAATGGCTAACCATCCATTTTTTAAATGTACAGTAAAACCTGCGACCAACATGGTTATCATTAATGGGATAGATATTAAGCGAACGCCAAAGCCTAAAAGTAGAAAAATGGCACCCAGAACTTCGGTGCTTGCTACTAGAAAAACAAATAAATAAGGTAACGGTAGGCCTAAGCCCCAATCTTCATTTCCAAACCAATCTGCGGTACTGCTAAAGTTGCTGAATTTTTTACTTCCTGCCATCCAAAGGATAGGAACTAAATATAAGCGTAGAAGAAGTGGAGCGATAAAATCTAGGACTTTTGTTTTGTCACACCAAGTCATTAATAATTGAGTAATATCAGGTGCTTTCTCAATAATGGCTGATATATATTTATTATTCATTGTAAAAACCTGCCTTTTTATTATTATAAACAGAAACTACTTCTAACATCATAGATCATGAATCCAGTTGTTATCAATATATTACAAAATATTCCTAAAAAAGTTCCCGAAGAATTATTTGAAACATTGTTTTCAAAAGGGAACATTAAAATTGAAAGAATTGTTTCTCAGGGGCAATGTTCTTCAATTAATGATTGGTATGATCAAGTTCAAGATGAATGGCTTATTTTGTTAGAGGGGCAGGCTCAATTACAGTTTAAGGACAATTCCACAGCTGTTACCTTAAACTCGGGTGATTATTGTTTAATTCCTGCACATACTAAACATCGGGTACACTGGACTGATCCAGAAATAAAAACTATTTGGCTGGCCATTCATATTTATCCAACAGAGAATGATCATGAATAAACTATCTTCAGTTTTATTATTTATATTTATTACTTTTTTATTGGGGTGTAGTGATCAAACTGCTAATAAAGTAGCTGAAATACAAAAGGCTTTTGATTTAAAAAGTATAAAACAGCAATATGCTGATATAGAGCTAGAAGTTGTAGATATTAGTGAGCAGAGTTATCAAAAGGGGGCTGCCTTAGCCGTTACTTTATCAACGCCGCTTAATCCTCAGCATGATTTTCAGTCCTTTTTTAAGGTGAGTAACAAACAAGGACAAAGAGTTAAAGGAAATTGGATTATTTCTGCAAATGGTTTGCTTGCCTATTTCCCAGAAATTGAACCATCAACAACTTATATTGTTGATGTGTATCAAGACTTAACCGCTGCTACTGATAAAAAACTAAAAAAGACGGTTAGCCAAACAGTTGAAACACGTAAAATGCCAGCTAATGTGAGCTTTGCAAGCCAGGGTTCTATATTAGCGGCAAAACTTGCTAAGGGATTGCCCGTTATTAGTGTCAATATTAATGAAGTTGATGTTGATTTTTATCGTATTAAAGCCGATAAAATAAATCACTTTATATCTGACTGGAAAGCTAATTCTGGACGATCAACTCAAAGTAATTATTATTTACAACAATATTCAGCTTATACAGAGTTAGTGTATAGCGGCCGATTCCCATTAAATCCACCTAAGAATACAAGGCATACAACTCACCTTGATTTAAATGCTATTGAGCAACTAAAGCCAGCAGGAATTTATTTAGCGGTTATGAAACCAGCGGGAAGTTATGAGTATGAAAAGCAAGTAAGCTTTTTTACGGTAACTGACTTAGGTTTACATGTAAGAAGTTACCCAGACAAAATGAATGTTCAAGTGAGTTCATTAGCTACGGGGAAGGCTGTTTCTGATGTAACGGTATCTTTAATTAATGCTGAAGAAAAAGTCGTGGCAGAAGCTAAGTCGGATAAGCAAGGCCAAGCTATTTTTTTATCTCCTTCTCATAAAGCACAGTTATTAATTGCTAGAAATGATAACAATATTGCTTTATTAAAATTAAACTCTCCAGCGCTAGATTTATCAGAATTTGATGTAACAGGACCTTCTTACAAAGCATTAGACATATTTACTTACGGTCCTAGAGATTTATATCGACCAGGTGAAACAGTAAAAGTAAATGCTTTATTACGTGATGCTGATGGGCAATATAAAACGGCTCCTCCACTTAATGCTGTGTTTATTAGACCTGATGGACAAAAGATTAAATATTTAACTTTGTATCCAGATAATAATGCTGATAAGCAAGGGTTTTACCAAACTGAATTTGAATTGCCCGAAAATGCTAGAACAGGGGAGTGGACATTAGAGTTTAAAACCACTGATGCTGACAAATACCAATACCACTTTCAGGTAGAAGCCTTTTTACCTGAAAGAATGGAATTGTTACTCGGTGATCAATCAATTGAAGAAAACTGGACAAACAGTAGCGATACTTTAAAGCTTGCTGTTTCTGGGCAATATTTATACGGTGCACCAGCTGCAAAAAATCGATTAAGTTCAAAGGTCGTTATTAAAGCTAATCGCCATCCTGTTAAATCATTAAAACAGTTTTTCTTTGGATTGGCTGATGAAAAATCCCCCGTTGAGTTTTTTGAACAAGATGATATAAAACTAGATGATCAGGGATTTGCTACATTAAAAGTCCCTTCACGTTGGCAGGATATAAAAAACACGCCTTTTAGCATTAAAGTTATTGCCAGTTTATTTGAGTCGGGTGGTCGACCTGTTACTCGGTCCTTCGATTATAATTTATGGCCGCAAACATCATTGATTGGAATTCGGCCGCAATTAGATTTAGATAATATCCCTGCTAATACTCAGATTAAATTCGATATTATAAAATCAAATTTTAAAGGTACTCTACAAGGAAATACCGAAGTTTTAGCGACTTTAATTAAAGAGCGACGTGATTATTATTGGGAGTATTCAGACGGCGAGGGTTGGCACTATGAATATACTGAAAAAAATATTAAAGCCTTTGAGCAGCGAATTAATTTAAATGAAACAGAAGCAATAGAATTAGTTGTTCCAGTTGAATGGGGTTCTTATTTATTGCTATTAAAAGATACCAAAACAGAACAGCGTTCTAGTTTACGATTCCAAGCAGGTAATGGCTGGGGACAAGAGCAAAGTAAAAGTACTGCTCGTCCTGATCGAGTGGTATTAACGTTGGATAAAAAATCATATCAGGGTGGAGATAATGCACAAGTTAATATAGTGCCACCTTATGCTGGTAACGGTTTTATAATGGTTGAAAGTAGTGATAAACCTTTGTGGTTTAAGCGGGTAAGTGTACTTGCTGAAGGGCTCCAATTAACTATTCCTGTAGATAAAAGCTGGAATAGACATGATTTATATATTTCTACTACCTTGTTTCGCCCTGGGGATGCCAAAGAAAAAATCACCCCTAATCGCGCAGTTGGTTTGGTGCATTTTCCTTTAAATAGGAATGACAGAGAATTAAAGGTGAATATTAAAGTACCTGATGGTGTGGTCAGACCAGAGCAAACTTTAAGCACTGTTGTAAATCTTTCAGGTTTTTCTCCTGATAAAACAACTTACCTTACTTTGGCTGCTGTCGATGTCGGTGTGTTGAATATTACTGATTTTGAAACACCAGACCCGTTTAAATATTTTTTTCAGGCTCGTCGTTATGCTGTTGAACAACGCGATATGTATAACAAAATAATAGAATTAACTGATGGTGGTTTGGTCAAACCTCGTTTTGGTGGTGATGTTGATAAGCGGGCAGGTGGCGCTAGACCAGATTCATCAGTAAAAATTGTTTCATTATTTAGTGCTGTGGTAAAAGCTGATAGCAATGGTGAAGCTGTTATTGATTTGGAATTGCCAGATTTTAATGGTCGCTTACGATTAATGGCAGTGGCTTTTAATAAAAACCAGTTCGGGGCAGCTGAAGCAGAAATAACGGTTGCGGCTCCCATTATTGCAGAAGCCTCATTTCCACGGTTTTTAGCTTCTGCTGATTCATCTTTTATGACTTTAGATGTTCGTAATCAAAGTGGGCAAGATCAAGACTTGTCATTAAATGTGTCTGCCAGTTCGCCCATTAAGTTGAAGAATGAAACAATTACTTTTTCGATTAAAGATAAACAGAAAAAAGTATTTCAATTTCCAATATTAGCTGAACATGCTTTTGGCCAATCACAGATAGATTTATCACTAAAAAATAAGGCTAGTAAAGCAGAGTTGATTAATATTAATCGAACTTGGTCTTTAGCTGTTCGTCCTGCATATCCTGCTATCAGTCGAGTAGATCAAAAAATTGTAACTGCGGGTGAAACGGTTAAATTAAAAACTGATCTAAAAGATTTGATGCTTGCTTCTGCAAATTTAGATTTATCCATTGCATCTCAACCTCCTATTAATATTAAGCAGCATTTAAAGTCGTTATTTAAATATCCTTATGGTTGTTTGGAGCAAACAATAAGTAGTACTTATCCTTGGTTGTCTTTAAATCAACAAAACCTACTTTCCTTTGGACTGGATAAAATTAAAATCAACAATAAATTGATTGATATATCAGAAGGGTCTAAACATATTGATAAGGGCATCAGTATATTAGCAAGTATGCAACGCAATAATGGAAGTTTTGGTTTATGGTCAAATATAGACCAAGAAGAGCATTGGTTAACAGCTTATGCGGGTGACTTTTTACTAGATGCCAAAAAGAAAGGCCATGCAGTCCCAGAGCAATTAATCAATAAAACTTTACAGCGATTAAAGCAATACTTAAATAATCGTGGCAATATGTATGGTGAGCGTTATAGCCAATCGCCAGGGCATTATAGTTTTGCTTATAAAGCTTATGCGGCTTATGTTTTGTCAAGGGTTAACAGAGCATCTTTAGGTACTTTACGCACCTTGTTTGATCATCATAGCAAGGATGTTAAATCAGGGTTACCCTTAACTCATTTAGGTCTTGCTCTTTATACGCAAGGTGATAAAACACGTGGTATTAAAGCGATAAAAGCAAGTTTAACAAAACCAAGAAGTAATCTAATTTACTTGGGGGACTATGGTAGCCGTTTACGAGATTTAACTGTAATGACTTATTTATTGCATAAACACCCTGTCCCAGTATCTGAAAGTGAAACATTGATATTTCAATTAGTAGATGAATTAAATAACCGCCAATATTTAAGTACTCAAGAACGCAATGCTTTATTCAGAACAGGAATACAATTAAAAACTAAAGCGAATAGTGAATGGCAGGGGGATTTAATATTAAATAATACAACGGTTAAATTACAGCAAAAAAAGGCTTATCAAACTCAGATGACAGGAATTGAAATTCCTCAATCTATTCAATTCAAATCGACATCTCAGCAAGCACTTTATTTGCAGTCGACAATTAATGGATATCCGAAAGCAGCTCCAAAAATGCAGATGAAAGATATTAAGGTTGAGCGTAATTATTATGATTTAGCAGGCAATATTATTAAATCAAACCAGCATAAAACAGGTGATGTTTTATTGGTTCATTTAAATGTATTAGCCGATAAAAGAATAAAAGATGCTTTAGTGGTTGATCTGATTCCTGCAGGGTTTGAGCTTGAAAATCAAAATTTATCAAATACTATCCAAATTGATAGTTTTAAAATTGCGGATAAAACTATTGAATCAATGCAATATTACAATCAGATTAAATATCAAGAATACCTAGATGATCGTTTTGTGGCTGCTGTTGATTTACATAAAAATAGACCGGAGCATTTGTTTTACTTAATACGCGCTGTTAGCAAGGGTAAATTTATAAACCCTCCACCTTTTGTAGAGGATATGTACAGACCTTATATAAGAGCAATTGGCCGTAATTTTAAAAACATCATAATCAGGTAGGGTGGGCATTGCCCACCCTACAATTTATATAAACACAAAATATGTCTAATTACAGAAGATTAAAAACACCAGGAGGTTGTTATTTTTTTACTGTAGTTACTTATAAAAGACAAAATATTTTAATAAGCCCTGAAGCAAGAAAAATTTTGCGTGAGGTGATAAAGGAAGTAAAAAAAGATTACCCATTTGAAATTGATGCTTGGATATTATTACCAGAGCATATTCACTGTATTTGGACACTTCCTGATGGTGATTATGATTATTCCAAGCGCTGGGGGTTAATAAAAGCTGGTTTTTCAAAGCAAGCTAAAGCTTTATTTTATCGACCTGAATTAATCAATAAATCTAAAAGGAAGCATAGAGAAAGTACTATTTGGCAACGTAGGTTTTGGGAGCATGAAATTCGAGATCAAAATGATTTTAATCAACATCTGGAGTATATTTATTGGAACCCTATTAAACACGGCCATGTTGCCAATGTTAAAGATTGGCCTTATTCAACTTTTCACAGAGATGTAAAAAAAGAGATTTATCCTGCTAATTGGGGGGGTAATCAAAACAATACTCTGGAATCAGGCGATGTTGGTGAATAAGGGGTGGTGGGCATTAACCACCTTACTGTGTGTTTTTTTGTTTGATTTTTGTTATCCCATCTCATTAGATAAACAACAGTTTACCAAAGTAATTACTGCCGAAGATGGTACGCCATTACGTTCATTTGCAGATGCGAATGGTGTGTGGCGATATTCAATTACGCTTAATGAAGTTTCACCTTTATATATTCAAGCATTAATTGCTTACGAGGATAGGTGGTTTTGGTCTCACCCAGGCATTAACCCAGCCTCCATTGTTAGAGCTTTTATTCAAAATATTAGCAGTAATAGAATTGTATCGGGTGGCTCAACTTTAACCATGCAAGTTGCGCGTCTTATTTCTCCTCATTCCAGATCTGTCAGTGGAAAAATAAAACAAATTGCCTTGGCACTACAGCTAGAGTTTTATTTCAGCAAAGAAGAAATTCTAACTTATTATCTTAATCATGCGCCTTTTGGCGGCACCATTGAAGGTGTGCAGGCAGCCAGTTATACCTACTTTTCTAAATCTGCGAAAGAGCTTAGTCATGCAGAAGCTGCTTTGTTAGCCGTTCTTCCGCAAGCACCAAGTAGAAATCGACCTGATAGACACCCAGAACGAGCATTAAAACTAAGAAATAAAGTATTACATCGTTTGGCTCAATATTCTGTGTGGTCAGATAGAGTTATTGATCAAGCATTTCAAGAAACGGTTGTCGCACAACATAATAAGCCAGCCATTATTGCACCACTTCTGGCGCGTCGGTTAAAGAAAGGAATGCATGATAAATCGGTGATTAAAACCACTATAGATATGGATATGCAAATGGGTGTGGCTGCTTTAGTTAAAAGTTATGTTGCACAATTACCCGATAAAACTTCGGCGGCTGTTTTAATTGTAGAAAACAAAACCTTAAAAGCTAAAGCTTATGTCGGGTCAGCAGATTTTTTTGATAAAAATCGGTTAGGCCATGTCGATATGATTAAAGCTATTCGATCACCAGGGTCAACCTTAAAGCCTTTTTTATATGGTATAGCTATTGATGAAGGTCTTATTCACTCGGCATCATTATTAATAGATGCGCCTTTGTCATTTGATGGCTATAAACCACAAAACTTTAGTCGTGGGTTTATAGGGGCTGTCAGTGCTAAAGATGCTTTAAGGCGTTCTTTAAATATACCTGCTATTCAATTATTGCATCATTTAAGCCCTGAATTATTTGTCAGTCGATTAAAAAATGCAGGTTTGAAGTTAAAATTTAACAAATATGCTAAATCTAACCTTTCCGTTATTTTAGGTGGGGTAGGAAGTAATTTAGAATCCTTAGTGGGTAGTTATACTGCATTAGCAAATGCTGGCTTAGCGGGAGATATTCGATTTACTGAAGAAAGCCAAATAAAGCAACGCTATCTTGTATCAGAAGGTGCTGCATGGATCATTCACAATATTTTATCAAAGGATAGTTTGAATAATTTGGCGTGGAAAACAGGCACAAGTTATGGTCATCGAGATTTTTGGAGTATTGGGGTAACCCCCAAATATACAGTAGGTGTCTGGATAGGTAGGCCTGATGGTACACCATTACCTGGGTATTTTGGAGCTGTGACTGCATCGCCTCTTTTATTCTCAATTATTAATCGTCTCCCCCAAAAGGGCACTATAAAGAAACCTAAAAGTGTTGTTGAAGAAATAATTTGCTGGCCAATAGGAGGGTTAGCGTCAGAAACAAGAGCAAATTTATGTCATGAAGAAAAAAAGACATGGGTTTTAAATAACAATATTCCCTTAACTTTACCAACTCATGCTGAGGGTGAGTGGCGCGAAAACCCTATAACGATTCAAGTGAATACTAAAACAGGTTTTACGGTTAATAAAAGCTGTGATGCAAAGCAAATTAGTGATAAAGAAATTGCTTTATGGCCATTAGCCGTTGAGCCGTGGATAGCAAAAAATAATAGACGAAGACAACAAATTGGAAAAGTTGATTCAAGTTGTGAGCATTTAATAGTTAATCTAACTAATGATTTGAAAATTTTAGGATTAGAGAATAAAACGATATTACGTTCTGCTGGGGTATCGAATATTTCACCAAGGATAGCGTTACAGGTACAAGGTGGCCAAGGTAAACTTTATTGGTTTATTAATGGTGATTTAAAATATACAGCGGAAGAGGGGCGGCAAGTATTCCACCAATTTAAAATAACAGGTAATTATCAAATAACAGTGCTTGATGATTCTGGCTATAGTGACTCAATTAACCTGACTGTAATTTAGGGGGAATTAAAGTTATTTTGTGTAGGTTCTCTAGTTCGCGTAAAATCAGAGCAATAAATTTTTATTCTTTGTGGAAAGTACCATGAAACAAGTTTTATTTTTAGCTTTACTATTAAGCTCTCACTTTTCTTATGCAGCTGATGCAAAAAATGAGTGGAACTCTACGACATTATCAGAAGTAACGATTAAAAAAATTCAGCAAGCACAGTTTGATTATAAAAAATGTGTAATGACAGAAATGCAGAAAGAAGGTTATTTGAAAATCGAGTCTCGTTCAGCGACAGACGCCATTATTAAGCAGTGCGAAAATGTTTTATCAAACATCCGTCAAGTCTATTTGGGTGCAGAAGTCCCCGGCGTTATTGCAGACCGTCATTTAAAGAAAATGCGAACTACTATTACTCGTCGTGTTTTAAAACAATTAATGTTTGCTGAAGCTATGAATAAGGCGGGCGCTAAATAAATAAGTATGTAAATTATGACTTTTAGCCAATGAAATGTTTTTATTTATTCTTAAAAATCATCTTCAAAGGAAGAGTGTTGCAATGATCCTAAGTTAAGAGAATAAGAAACATGTAGCCTTGATGTAGTGAAACGAAATCAAGGAAAGTTATAGTTAAACCTTGATTCCACTTCGTTTCATCAAGGCTACAAAAGCTTAACTTAATGGTATTCAACCTCGCCAACAACCCCCAATTAAGCACACACGGTGCTTAATATTGTGTATATAAAAAATTAAAATTATGAATAAATATTCTATCGATTTAACATTAATGCCTACAACATTAGATTTGTGGCATGTGTATTTAATTGCCGCTGTATTGGCTTTGGCATTGATTTTAATCATTGTTTTATTATCAATGGTTATCGGCATGGCAAGACGTGCAAAACAAGCGCCTGTTGAAATCACTAAAACAGTTGAAGTTCCCTCAGAACCAGAAATAAAAATTGTTGAGAAAGTAATTGAGGTAGAAAAAATCGTTCAAGCGCCGGCACCAGAACCAATTGTATTAAAAGAATCAACACCAGATGCAGCGCTACAATTATTAGGGCTATTACAAAAAGAAGCGCGTTTTATAGATTTTATTAAAGAAGATATTTCAGCATATAACGATGCTGATATTGGTGTGGCTGCACGCGTAGTTCACGAAGGTTGTAATAAAGCTGTTAATGAATACTTTACTTTAGATACTGTAAGAACTGACTCAGAAGGCAGTAAAGTTACTTTAGCAAAAGGTTTTGATGCTTCTGAAGTAAGACTAACAGGTAATATTGTTGGACAAGCACCATTTACAGGAACATTGATTCATAAAGGCTGGAAAGTCACTAATATCCGACTACCTAAATTAACTGAAGGTCATAATGCAAGTATTGTTGCTGCTGCAGAGGTAGAACTATGAATGGTTTGTTCGGACATGTAAATCAGAATGATGATTCTGCAGAACATGAAGATAATCAACAAAACCATGATCAAAATAATCAGCAAGATCATCAGTCAGATCATGGGAATGAGCATGAACATCATGATAGCTCTGCTGAACATGAAATAACTGAAAACCAATCTAATGATGATGAAGGTAAAAAATATTCAGTAGGTATTGATTTAGGTACTACGCATTGTGTTTTATCTTATGTTGAATTAAATGATGACGAGGATGAACTCACTCAAGAAGTGATGACTATTCCTCAATTAACTTCACCTGGTGTAGTAGAAGATAAAAAACAGTTACCTTCTTTTTTATATTTAGCGCATGAAGCTGAAATTGCAGAAGGTTCTACAACATTACCTTGGAGCGCAACACCTGATCATTTAGTCGGTGATATCGCCCGTAATTTAGGCAGTAAAACACCTATTAGATTAGTTTCTAGTGCTAAAAGTTGGTTATGTCATGCGGGTGTAGATTGCAAACAGCCTATTTTGCCATCAGAAGCGCCTGAAGATGTTGATAGAGTGTCTCCTTTTGAGGCAACTAAAGCTTATTTACAACATATGAAAGCGGCATGGGAAAACCAACACCCGAATGCGCCTCTAGATGATCAAGACTTAATTATTACCGTTCCAGCATCTTTTGACCCAGCTGCCAGAGAGTTAACATCAGAAGCGGCAAGATCAACAGGTCTAGGTCATGCTTTATTGTTAGAAGAACCACAATCAGCATTGTATAGTTGGATTGATAATAGCTTGGGAGATTGGCGAAATCATGTAAATATCGGTGATGTTATTTTAGTCATTGATGTGGGTGGTGGTACAACCGATTTATCGTTGATTGCCGTAACAGAGCAAGAAGGAAATCTAGAACTGACACGTATTGCTGTGGGTGATCATATTCTATTAGGTGGTGATAATATGGATTTGGCTTTAGCCTATACCATTAAAGCCAAAATGGAGCAGGAAAGTGGTAACCGCCTTGAAGCATGGCAAGTACAAGCATTAACGCATGCTTGTCGTGATGCCAAAGAAAAGATATTTAATAATCCAGAACAAGATACTGTTGCTTTAGTCGTACCAAGTAGAGGTTCATCTCTTATTGGTGGTACTTTACGAACAGAATTAACCCGAGAGGAAGTTGATCGTGTTCTAGTAGAAGGGTTTTTACCTGAAGTTGCAGCGAGTGATCGACCAGTTTCAAGACCTCGTTCGGGTTTAAGAACAAAAGGTTTACCTTATGCGCAAGATGCGGGAATTACTCGTCATTTAGCAGGTTTCTTAGCTAAGCAACAATCTGCTACAGAAGATCTAGAACATGTAGATTTACCAGAAAATGCTACTTTCTTGCATCCTACCGCTATTTTATTAAATGGTGGGGTATTAAAATCAAATGTATTAGCCGATAGATTATTAAAAGTTCTAAATTCATGGCTAGTAGCTGAGCAAGCACCAGAAGCAAGATTATTAGAAGGTGCTGATCTTGATTTAGCAGTTGCAAAAGGTGCTGCATATTATGGTGTTGTACGTAAAGGAAAAGGCGTACGAATCAAAGGTGGAACAGCTGCTTCTTATTATGTAGGTGTAGAAAGTGCAATGCCTGCAATTCCAGGTATGCCTCCAGAAATTGAAGCTTTATGTATTGCCCCTTTTGGTATGGAGGAGGGTACTTCTGAAACATTACCAGAAGATGAGTTTGGTTTAGTGATTGGTGAGCCTGTCAGGTTTAGGTTTTTTGCTTCAAATACACGAAGGGAAGATACTGTTGGATTGCGTCTAGATTATTGGACAGATGAAGAACTACAAGAGCTTGATGAAATAGAAATAACATTACCAGAAGAAGGCAGAAAAGCAGGTGAAGTAGTACCTGTACACTTAAGTGCAGCGGTAACTGAGGTGGGTACATTGGAATTACATGCGGTTTCTCAGCAAGATGATCATCGCTGGAAAATTGAGTTCGATGTAAGAGCAGGGGAAGAGTAAGTTTTTAATGGGTAAAGTTAATGCTCTTAAGCCCTCCCTTGCTGGGGAGGGTTGGGAGAGGAGAATTTAAATAAATAGCTCTTTTAGCTTATTTCTAAAAACTAAAAGAATATTTATTTCCCCCTCTCGGCAATTGCTCCTGCTTTGCTCTACCTTCTGCCTCCATGCAGTCGACCCAATCCTCTCCCTCCGGAGAGGGCTAAAAGCAAGCTTATAGGTAATCAGGAATATCATTAACAAATTTAGTTGTTTTATTTAAACAGGGAAAAAAATGGAAAAGAAAGATAATGTGCCAATGTGGGTTTTTTTGGCATTCTCAAGTATCAACACCAGAAAGGGTGCTTTAATACTTATTTGGAGTTCGTTTATATTTACAATATATTGCTTTCCATTCAGTTTGTTTTTTACTGAAAACGAATGGGTAAAACAGTTATTCTTAATAGATAATTGGGATTGGCTTGTTATGATGGTGCCTGTAGTGCTTTGGTATTATCTATGTTTAAGGTGGATGGATAAAAATAATGAGTGGCAAAGTTAATTAGCTATCACCAATCCTTTCACTCTTTTGGGAAAAGGTTGAAAGGCAGTCTCGTTAAGTAAAGTAAAATATAGGTAGCCTTGATGCAGCGAAGCGAAATCAAGGAGTTTTACAGCGAGACCTTGATTCCATTTTATTGCATCAAGGCTACAAAAGCTTAACTTATTGGTATTGGGGGCTAAGGGCTTTATAAGTCCTTAGTCCTAAATTTAATTCTCATTTAGACACTAAGAATGAGAAAGAGGAAAGTTTTTTGAATAATAAATATTTAGTGGGTATCGACTTAGGTACAACACATACAGTTGTGGCCTACACAGAAGCAGATAAATCAAATACAAATCAAGCAATAAAAATTTTTCAAATTGAGCAGTTAACTGCTCCTGGCGAAGTTGCTGCTCGATCATTATTGCCCTCTGTTCGCTACCATCCCGCTGAAGGTGAATTGTCAGAAGCTGATACAGGCTTTTCACCAGCAGGTGAAACAGCTGTTATCGGTGAAGCTGCTCGTCTATTGGGCGCAAAAACCCAAGGTCGATTTGTTACCAGTGCAAAAAGCTGGTTATCTCATCCATCAGTTGACCATACAGCAGAAATATTACCTTGGGGTAGCTCTGATGATATTCAAAAAGTATCGCCATTAGATGCAAGTGCCAGCTACCTTGCACATGTAAGAACAGTGTGGGCTCATAAGTTTCCTGATGCACCGCTAGAAAAACAAACTATTGTAATTACTGTGCCAGCCTCATTTGATGAAGCTGCCCGATCGTTAACTTTAGAAGCAGCAAAAATTGCAGGTTTACCTGATATACGTTTATTAGAAGAACCCCAAGCCGTTTGTTACGATTGGCTACGTCGAAAAGCTGGTAACATCAAACAAGCCTTAGAAAATGTACATTTATTATTAGTTTGTGATGTAGGTGGTGGAACAACTGATTTAACTTTAATTAAAGTTGAAGAAGGTAAAGATGAGCCTAAATTAACCCGTATCGGCGTAGGCGACCATCTTATGCTAGGTGGGGATAATATTGATTTAGCATTAGCCCATTTAGCAGAGCAAAGAATAACTAAAGGTGAGAAAAAATTATCAGCAGCAGATTTATCTCAACTTTTAGAGCAATGTAGAATTGCTAAAGAGACATTATTAGCAGAAGATGCACCAGAAAAAGTAAATGTGACTTTATTAGGTGGAGGATCAAGATTAATTGGTGGTTCAAGATCTGCTCAACTAGATAAAAAAGAAGTAAGAGAAATTGCATTAGATGGGTTTTTCCCATTATCAAAACTAACTGATTTACCTGATAGAAAACGCAGTGGGGTAGTTGAATTTGGCTTGCCGTATGCAGCAGAACCCGCTATCAGTAAACATATTGCAGCATTTCTAAAAATTCACAGTGATGCCGCAGCAGAAGCATTAGGTCATGAAAGTAATGTACCTGATGCCATATTATTAAATGGTGGGGTGTTTCGTAGTAAGCCAATTACTCAAAGAACTATTGATTTAATTAACTCATGGAGTGAGCAACAACCTGTTTTATTAGAAAACCAACACCCAGAATTATCAGTAGCATTTGGTGCTGTTAGTTATGCAATTGCACGTAAAGATAAAAAACTAAAAATTGGTGGAGGCTCAGCTCGGAGTTATTTTTTATTAATCGATACTGATAAAAAAGATGAGCAACAAAAAGGAATTTGCCTATTACCTCGAGGCAGTGAAGAGGGTATTGAGATAAGGCTAAAACAGCAACAATTTGCTCTACGCATTGGTCAGCCCGTACGCTTTCATTTAGCATCAACAACAGGCGATACAAAATATCAGCCGGGTCAGTTAGTAGAAATAACGGATGACCGATTCAATTCATTACCGCCATTAGCAGTAGCATTTGAAGGTGAAGATAAAGGTGAAATAAAAGTACAACTTGCAGTGACTCAAACTGAGGTGGGTACATTACAAATTCAATGTGTTTCTATTGCTGATGAAAGTCAACGATTTGATGTTGAATTTCAGATTAGAAGAAAAGGTTCAGCTAATTCACTGGCTAGCACAGAACTACCTGCAAACTTTAATGAGGCTGTAGAAAAAATTCAGGCTGTTTTTGGTTCAAAATCAAAAAAAGTAGACCCAAAAGCTGTAAAAAGTTTACGTGCTGATTTAGAAAAGGTTTTAGGCACTGTTCGAGCAGATTGGGAGACACCATTACTTAGAGCTATATTTGCTACTTTGTTAGAAAATATGAAATCACGTCGTCGATCAGAAAATCACGAACGTGTTTGGTTAAGTCTTATTGGCTTTTGTTTACGCCCAGGTTTTGGTTATCCCTTAGATGACTGGCGCGTAGAACAATTATGGAAAACCTATAGTCAAACCATTCAGTTTGTAAATGAAAGACAAAACTGGACAGAGTGGTGGACATTATGGCGCCGTATAGCAGGTGGTTTAGATACAGCAGCACAAGAACAGCTGTTCAAAGATATTTCTAAATTTTTAAATCCAGCAGCTGCTAGACAAGCAGGGGTAGCAAAACAAGTTAAAATCCGTGGCTATGATGATATGGTACGATTAGCTGGCGTGTTAGAAAGATTACCCATCGACAAAAAGGTACAAGTTTGTGAATGGTTATTAAAACGATTACAAAAATCTAGCGAACCCAATCAAACATGGTGGGCAGTTGGAAGAATCGCCTCCAGAGTCCCTTTTCATGGCAGCAGTCATAATGTTATTCCAGCAGACACTGTAACAGAGTGGCTACAACAACTTTTAAAAGTAGATTGGAAAAAAGTACCCCAAGCAGGTTTTGCTGCTACATTAATTGCTCGTATGAGTGGAGATAGAGCAAGAGACCTTGATGAATCAATTAGACTGCAAGTAATTGAAAAGCTAATAACAAGTAAATCACCAAGTTCATGGCTTGAAATGGTTGAATCATATAAAGAACTAGATGAAACCGAAGCAAAACAGATATTTGGGGAAGCTTTACCGCCAGGGTTAAAGTTGATTTCTTAAAAAATCATTGCCTAGCTAGTGTTAAATTGTGAGATATAAGTAGGGAAAATCACTAAATAAGGTTAGTTATTTGCCATAAAAGGTAGTGGTTATTAATAAACTATAGGAAGTGAGGCTTTAGAAACTGTGAAAGTATTAGCTTTTAGCTCCCCTCTTTGGAAAAGAGGGGTTGGGGGAGATTTTATTATAAAAGCAATACGTTTAATATCAATTGCTTATTGTTTTATAAAATCCCCCTCATTCCCGAATGGCACTTACTTAAGACAAAAACAATTTAAATAACAAGAACTTATTTTATTTTCTTTGGATGCCCATTTTTTCTAACATCCTCTCTTGCTTCTTTTCTAGGCTTCATCAATAAGGGAAAAGACT
>Ga0209184_1000837_pt1 | contig 26365 bp, 22 predicted proteins | sample EN8Hudsemesocosm_2_FD_184627 | JGI IMG/M metagenome (GOLD analysis project Ga0209184, IMG submission 184627) | Methane-oxidizing microbial communities from mesocosms in the Hudson Canyon - EN8C Hudson Canyon (SPAdes) (version 2) | ecosystem: Environmental > Aquatic > Marine > Cold seeps | place... | reverse complement strand
GTCGCCGTGACAAATGGCACAGATACGATCAGAAATTTGGTAAAGTTCATCAATATCTTCCGATACCACTAAAATAGCCGCACCGCGATCACGTAAATCGATGAGGGCATGACGAATCAAAATTGATGCGCCTATGTCCACGCCCCAAGTAGGGTGAGAGCACACCAACAGCTTTGGGTTTTGTTCGATCTCACGACCAATTATAAATTTTTGCAGATTGCCGCCAGATAACGACTTGGCCTGAGCAGATAAGCCGGCACTTTTTACCTTGTATTTAGTGATGACGTTTTGCGCGTATTCGCTTACCTTGGCAAAGTTGATCAGGCCCTTGTTGATAAGGCCTAGGTGGGAACTGCTCAATAGGGCATTTTGCTGCAGGGACATGTCGGGTACGGCACCTCGGCCCAGACGTTCTTCAGGTACAAAAGCAAAACCCAGTTTGCGACGCTGGCCAGGGGGCAAGTCACCTATGTCCTCACCCAACAAATTGATGGCTTTTTTCTCGCAGCGTTCTTCGCCGCTTAACAGGGCCATGAGTTCATCCTGACCGTTACCGGCCACCCCCGCGATGCCAAGAATTTCACCGGCTTTCACCTGTAAACTTAATTTGTGCAAGGGAGAAGCAAACGGATCATCGCTGCGGTAGTCCAGCTCGCGAATACTCAGCACGGCCTCTTTGCCTTCGGCTTTCACGTAATCTTCGCTAAGGGGGGTGTCGTTGCCCACCATCATACGGGCGATGTCGGCGCTGGTGACCTGTTGTGGATTGCAGTCGCCACTTACCTGACCGTTGCGCAATATGGTGGCGCCATGGCACAGCTCGGTGACCTCATCCAGCTTGTGGGAGATGAACAGGATGGCACAGCCTTCCTCGGACAGGGTATTGAGAGTCTTAAACAAGCCCTTCACTTCCTGTGGGGTTAACACCGAAGTGGGTTCATCCAGAATCAGTAATTTGATGTCTTGCAGTAAGCAGCGCACGATTTCCACCCGCTGTTGCTCGCCCACACTTAGGGTATGCACATACCGCTCTGGGTCCAGGCCCATGTTGTAGTGCTGCGAGACTTCCTTAATGCGCTTGCTTAAGGCGGCCAGGTCACGGCCCTCCTCTTTAGGCAGGCCCAGGGCGATGTTTTCGGCCACGGTGAGGGTCTCAAACAGGGAGAAGTGCTGAAACACCATGCCGATGCCCATGGAGCGCGCATGAGACGGCCCATTCACCGTGATGGCTTGCCCTTCCCAAAGAAAGGTACCGGCATCGGGTTTCACCACCCCATAGATGATTTTCATCAGGGTGCTCTTGCCTGCCCCGTTTTCACCGAGCAGGGCATGAATTTCCCCGGCCTTCACTTCAAGGCTGACGTCCTGGTTGGCGATGCAACCCGGATACGCCTTAGTGATGCCCGTTAAAGCTAATCTTGCCATAAATGCTTAATCGCCCTTGAGCGCCCTTCTAAATACTTGGCCTACACTGTCTATAGGAAAGCGAACGCCATAAATACGAAACCGCCCTTGGACGGTTTGGTTCATTGGCTGATCTACACTGTTTATAGACTAGTAGACGCCTGAACCCGGCACGCAACTATGCCCACCAGGGTTTAAAATTTTAGTATTTGGGTGATGTTGTCTAACAGGGCAAACCTTGTTATTAATATTCTTGACCAAATAGACAGGATCAGATTGCAAATAATTTGCCAAAAAGGCAATGTTTTTTAAAATTTAATTCAAAAAACACGAAATAACTTGATTTCTTGACCATTTGGTCAAAAAATAGAGGCATAAAATAGATAATTAATTGAGAGTGAGGCGATTGTCCGGTTTATGCCGGTGGTTTAGTCCTCATTCCAAGAGACGGGTGTTATTGTGATTCGCTTTTGTTTGAACGGTGAATGGATCGAAGAGACGAGTTTTGATCCAAGTTGGACCATATTGGCCTATATGCGCACCAAAGCAATGCAGCTTTCGGTTAAAGAAGGTTGTGCTGGTGGTGACTGTGGTGCCTGCTCGGTTTTAGTTGGCGAAGCCAATTCTCACGGAGCGGTGCAATACCTGGCGGTGAACGCTTGTATCGCATTGCTTGGCAGCCTGGATGGTAAGTACATCATTACCGTAGAAGGCTTAAGCGACGGGGAACAACTGCACCCTGCACAACAGGCTATTGTGGACCATCATGGCTCCCAGTGTGGTTTCTGCACCCCGGGCATCGTCACCTCATTGGCAGCGCTTTATCATAATCAGGGCGGCAACTCCCCTAGCGATCACGAGATTCATGATGCGCTATCCGGTAACTTATGTCGCTGTACCGGCTACCGACCCATCATTGAGGCCGCCAAGGCCATGAATAATTACCCAGCTCCCCATGCTGGCGCCCCTGTACTTAGTAATGTGGTGGGGCATTTTGATCCGTCCGCACCAAATGAGGGCGGTGAGGCGGTTGTGGACCATCAAGGCCGTAAGCTATTTATTCCCCAAGACGAACAGCAGTTGGCCAGCATTTTGGCTCAGCATCCAAGAGCGACTATTTGGGCGGGCGGCACCGACCTTGGCCTAGAAATAAGTCAGCAATTTAAGCAATTTGATGTACTGGTGAGCCTGCATAAGGTGGCCAGCCTGACTGATGTGTCAGAAAATAACGAACACGTTCGTTTTGGCGCTATGGTCACCTATCACAAGTCTCACTCAGTTTTACAACAGCACTTCCCTTCGTTTGCCCAGCTTTTGGAGCGCATTGGTTCGCGCCAAATTCGTAATCTGGGCACTTTGGGGGGGAATGTTGCCAATGGTTCGCCCATTGGTGATACCCCCCCCGTCTTTTTTGCGCTGAACGCTCGCGTTGAAATAGCCTCCAGTCGAGGTGTGCGAGAGGTTGCCATAGAAGATTTCTTTAAGGGTTACAAACAAACCGACTTACAGGCCGGGGAATACTTAAAAAGCATCATTGTGCCAAAGTTAACCGCCCAGCAAAGCCTGCATGTATTTAAGGTGAGCAAACGCAAAGAAGATGATATTTCTGCGGTGTTAATGGCGGCGCGCATTGAGCGTGATGGCAATACGATTAAAGAGGCGCGCATTGCCTGTGGCGGCATGGCGGCGACGCCACTGCGTGCCCGTGACACCGAGGCGGCCCTTAACGGCCAGCCACTGCAATTGGCCAGCTTTGAAGCGGCTAGTGAACACATTAAAAATGATTACTCCCCCATAACCGATGTACGTGCCAGTGATGCGTATCGACTAAATGTGGCGGCTAACCTGGTCATTAAAACCGGCCTGGCTTCGTGTGATAAAGCGGGAGTGAAATAATATGAGTTTTGTATCGTCCAAATTTGAATCTTATGAAGATCGTCGTCAGCGTCCACCAAAGGGTCGCAGCGGTAAAAGTGCCAAACATGAAAGCGCGCTAAAACACGTATTGGGCACCGCCGTCTATGTGGATGACATGCCTGAGTTGCCTAATACCTTGCATGTGGCCGTGGGGCAAAGTGCCAAGGCCCACGCCAATATTTTAAGCATGGATTTATCCGCGGTAAGAAGCGCCGAAGGGGTGGTGGACATCATTACCTTCGATGACATTCCCGGTGAAACCGACATTGGCCCAGTATTTAAAGGGGATTTGTTGTTTGCCCACGGCAAGGTGGAATATATCGGACAGTCATTATTTGCGGTGGCGGCCGTAAGTTTTGAAGCGGCCAAACGCGCGGTTAAACTGGCCAAAATTGAATATGAAATTTTGCCTGCGATCTTAAATATTAAAGACGCGCTTAAAAAACAATTTTTTGTGCGCCCCACCCACAGTATGCAAAAAGGGGATTTTGAGGTAGCCATCAACAAGGCTCCCAATAAACTAACCGGCGAGCTGTACGTAAAAGGCCAGGAACATTTTTACCTGGAAGGGCAAGTTAGTTACGTGGTGCCCACCGAAGACAAGGGCATGAAAGTATATACCTCTTCGCAACACCCCACCGAAGTGCAAAAGCTGGTAGCTGAAGTATTGGACTTGCCGTTTAACTACGTGCAGGTGGATGTGCGCCGCATGGGTGGTGGTTTTGGTGGTAAGGAAACCCAGGCAGCCCCTTGGGCATGTATGGCGGCCCTGTTTGTACAACGGTTAGAACGCCCAGTTAAGTTACGCCTGGCTCGTCAGGACGACATGGTCATGACCGGCAAGCGTCACGATTTTTATAACGAATACCGTGTGGGTTTTGACGACAACGGCAAGTTACTGGGCAGCGATATTATGGTGGCCGGCATGTGTGGTTACTCTCCTGATTTATCCGACGCCATTGTTGACCGCGCCATGTTTCACAGCGACAACGCTTACAACTTGCAAGACACTCAAGTGGTGGGGCACAGATGTAAAACTCATACGGTTTCCAACACTGCCTTCCGTGGTTTTGGTGGCCCGCAAGGCACCGTGATTGCCGAATACATTATGGATGACATTGCCCGTGCCGTGGGCCGTGATCCGTTAGACGTACGTAAAGAAAATTTATACCAAGATGGCGACAAAACTCACTACGGGCAAACCATAGAACATTACCTGATGCCCGAGCTAATTGAGCAACTGGAAATTGAATGTAATTACCGTGCTCGTCGTGATGCCATCACTAAGTTTAATAGTGAAAACACCTACAAAAAACGTGGCCTGGCATTAACCCCTGTGAAATTTGGTATTTCCTTTACCGTGCAGTTTTTAAATCAGGCAGGTGCGTTAGTGCATGTGTATACCGATGGTAGTGTGCACCTTAACCACGGTGGCACAGAAATGGGCCAGGGTCTGTTTACTAAGGTGGCGCAAGTGGTGGCCAACGAATTTGAAATTGATTTGGATATGGTAATGGTGAGTTCTACCAATACCAACAAGGTACCTAATACCTCGCCCACCGCGGCTTCAAGTGGTACCGATTTAAATGGTAAGGCGGCGCAAAATGCTTGCCAAACCATTAAGGCGCGCCTGGTTGAATTTGCTTGCCGACATTACGACGTGAACGAATGTGATGTGCGTTTTGAAAACAACCATGTGGTTATTAGTACTGCGCTAAAAGAAGGCGAAGATGAGCAGTGGATTGGTTTTGGACCGTTTGTAGAAATGGCCTACATGGCGCGTATATCATTGTCGTCTACCGGTTACTACAGCACACCAAAAATTCATTACAACCGTGACAAGGCCCAAGGTCGTCCGTTCTTCTATTATGCCATGGGCGCCTCATGCTCCGAGGTAGAAATAGATACGCTTACCGGTGAATACGATGTATTGCGCACCGACATTATTCACGATGTGGGTAAGTCCTTAAACGAAGCCATCGACATTGGCCAGATTGAAGGGGGGTTTGTACAAGGCATGGGTTGGTTAACAACAGAAGAATTATCGTGGAACAACGGTGGCCGTTTAATTTCCAACGGGCCTGCCAGTTACAAAATTCCTACCGCGGCGGATGTGCCTCACGAGTTTAATACCCGTTTATTTGATCGCCCCAACGAAGAAGAAACCATCTACAACTCCAAGGCCGTGGGTGAACCGCCTCTTATGCTGGGCATGTCGGTTTGGTTGGCGTTACGTGATGCCGCCGCCAGTGTTTCGGATTACAAAGTGAATCCACCCATGGATACACCGGCTACTCCAGAGCGTGTATTGGATGCGGTGAACTTTTGCAAAGAAAACGCGTAACTGTGCTTGCGACTAAAACAGGACCACTGCTATGAAAAGCCAAAAATGGTTTGAAGCTGTTCAAAAATGTGAACAGCGCGGCATTGCCTATGTGATTGCCACTGTTTTGGGTGTGGCGGGTTCAACCCCCCGCGACCAGGGCAGCAAGATGGTGATCACCATGGACCAGGAAATCGACACCCTGGGTGGCGGTCACCTGGAATATAAGGTGATGGAAGACGCACGCTTGCTAATTAAAACAGGGGAGGCGGGCAATCAGGTTAAACACTACCCGTTAGGGGCCAGCCTGGGTCAGTGTTGTGGTGGCAGTGTCACGGTTTTATTGGAGAGTTTTGTTATGCAGGGTTTAAACATAACCGTTTTTGGTGCCGGCCATGTGGCTAAGGCGTTGATGAATATTTTGGCTGAAATGCCCGGCCAAATTCGCTGGGTGGATAACCGCATCGATATGTTTCCTCAAAATGTGCCGGACAATGTGCAGATTATGTATTTGGAATCCCCGGTGGAGATGATCGAAACCCTGCCGGCTGATTCTCAGGTACTCATTTTAACCCACAACCATCAGCTTGATTTTGAGTTGGCGCAGGCGGCACTGATGCGAGATGACTTGTCGTTTGTGGGCTGTATTGGTTCTGATACTAAGGCCCAACGTTTTCAGATGCGTCTTAAACACAGAGGCATGGAGGACAAAATGATTGAAAACTTTATTTGCCCTGTGGGTAACCAGGATGTGCCTGGCAAGTTACCCATAGAAGTGGCGGTGTCCATGGCGGCACAGCTGATTCAGCACTTGCATCAAGGTGATGAAAAAGTGTTGCGCCAAGGGGTAAGTTGGAAACAGATGAAAAATGAACTGGGCCAGCCTCAGGATCAATTTGATCACCACATCACCATCATCGAATAACGAATTTTTAATACCAAAAAATAAAATTGGCCGCCAAAGTGGCCCAACTATCCAAGACTAATTAGGAGTAAAAATGTTTAAGCCCGAAGCGCACCCGTACAAAACCTGGATCGAATTGGCCAGCAGCCGTTTAGGCGCTCAGGCCCTTGAATGCAGTGATGACTTTTTTGCCGAAATGGAAAACCTGCTAAAGCCTGCCGCACCGGTATTTATCGATGACAAATACACCGACCGTGGTAAGTGGATGGATGGTTGGGAGTCGCGCCGTAAGCGTGTTGAGGGATATGACTGGTGCATCATCAAGCTGGGTGCCCAGGGCATTATTCACGGCATGAACGTGTGTACACGCCACTTTGCCGGTAACGCGCCACAAAAAGTATCCATTGAAGGCTGTAACGTTCAAGAAGCCCCGAATAAAGATACCAAGTGGACCGAAATTTTAACCACCAGTGATGTGCAGCCAGACAGCGATAACTTTTTTGATATTGAAAGTGGTGAAGCTTGGACACACCTTCGTTTAAATATCTTCCCTGATGGCGGCGTGGCCCGTTTACGTGTTTACGGCGAGCCTGTCATTGATTGGAGCTGGTTCTTAAAAGGCGAGCCTGTGGATTTGGCTTACGTTAAAAACGGCGGCCGTCCAATCGAATGTACCGACATGTTTTTCAGTAACATGGAAAACCTGATCATGCCTAACCGTGGCAAAGACATGGGTGACGGTTGGGAAACCAAGCGTCGTCGTGGCGGCCGCATTAGCGATTGGATCATCGTGCAGCTGGGTGCTGTAGGTAACATTCAAAAAGTTGTGATTGATACTGCGCACTTTAAGGGAAATTTCCCGGATACTTTTTCGTTGGATGCTTGTAAATTGCCTAAGGGTGAACAGCCTAACGAAAGCACGCAATGGACCAGTGTGATTGAGCGTCAAAAGCTAACCGCCGATGCCGAGCACTTTTATAAAGATGAAGTAATCAGTGGTGATGAACTGTTTAGTCATGTGCGTTTAAATATTTTCCCTGATGGTGGTGTTAGCCGCTTACGTGTTATTGGTTACCCTGAAGGAAAATAAGATATGAACATCACCGATCTAAATGCACTGGATAACCAGGGTGCCAAAGATGCGTTTGGCACGTGCTGTACCTCAGCTACCTGGATTGAAGGCATGGTGCAGGCGCGTCCGTTTAAGGATGTTGATCATACTCAACAGGCGGCATTGGATGTATGGACTAATTGTGAAGAAAAAGACTTCTTGCAAGCCTTCGAAGGGCACCCAAAGATAGGTGATGTATCCAGTCTTAGAAAAAAATATGCCAACACTAAGGGCTTGGCTAGTAACGAGCAAAGTGGCGTCAATGACGCCAATGAGGCCGTATTGCAAGCCCTGTGTGATGGCAATAACGAATATGATGATAAAAACGGCTTTATCTTTATTGTGTATGCCACCGGCAAGAGTGCCGCACAGATGCTGGAAATATTGCAGGCACGATTGCCCAACGATAGAGTGACTGAATTAAAAAATGCGGCTCTGGAGCAATCCAAGATCACCGCGTTACGCATCAACAAATTGTTAGGCTTGGCTAGCTAGCCAATTGAGCCAGGAGAAAACATGCGAAGCCCAATTACCACCCACGTATTAGACACCAACCTTGGCAAGCCAGCGGCGGATATTGCCGTGACACTTTACCGTAAAAGCGATGAAGGTTTCTCCCAGATTGCCCAGGGTAAAACCAATGAAGACGGTCGCATTATGGAATGGATGGATGAGACCGAACGCAAGGCAGGTGTTTACCGCATTGAATTTGCCACCGATCCGTATTTTGAGAAGCTTGGACAAACATGTTTTTACCCAAGTGTGACCATAGATTTCACCATTGTTGCCACAGATGAACATTATCACGTGCCTTTATTGGTAAGTGCCTATGGTTTCTCCACCTACCGGGGCTCTTAATGGACGTTTTAAAGTTAACCCCTGAACCATTAACATCACAAGCCTTTGAGAAATTTGGCGATGTGATTGCGGTGGGCGGGAAGCCTGTAATGATTAATGAAGGCACCACAGAACGTTATCACAGGTTGGGTGATGTGGAAGTGGGTGAAGGGCTGGGGATTATGAATATATTTCGTGCCCAGCCGCGCACTTTGCCCATGAACATTACCATGATGGAGCGCCACCCTTTAGGGAGTCAGGCATTTTTACCCTGCAATGATAAACCCTATCTAGTGCTGGTATGTGAAGGTGAAACGGCCCCAGACCCAACGACTTTGAAGTTGTTTTTAGCTCAGGGCCAGGGTGTGAATTATCAGGCTAACTGCTGGCACCACCCTTTACTGGCCTTGGACGAGGTGAGTGACTTTTGGGTGGTGGATAGAGCCGGACCGGGTAACAACCTGGAAGAAACGGATTTTTCCAAATCACTGAATATTGAAATATCCCTTTAGTTTGCTGTTTGTGCTGTTAGTACATATAACTTTTTGTAGAGAATAAAACTATGGCCATCAAAGCCTTTCGTTCATCCATATTGCATTTTACAGATGATGCCCAAGCCCAGTTTTTTGACGACGGTATCTTACTGATAGACACTGAGACAGGTACTGTGAATGCCGTGGGGGATGCCAGGGACATGGTGGCCAAATTAGACGGTGTTGACATTCAGCGCTATGAAAACAAGATCATCATGCCGGGGTTCATCGACACTCACATCCATTACCCTCAGGTGGATGTGATTGCCTCTTACGGTGAGCAGCTATTGGATTGGTTAAATAACTACACCTTTCCCACCGAATTACAATTTAAAGACCCTGAGTTCGCCAGTGAAACCGCCAACTTCTTTTTAGATGAATTACTTAAAAACGGCACCACTAGCGCCCTGGTTTTTGGCACCGTATTTAAAGAATCGGTGGATGCTTTTTTTGAGGCAAGCGCGCAACGCAATACCCGCATGATTTGCGGCAAGGTGATGATGAATCGCAATGCCCCGGATGGTTTGTGTGATGATGTTCAGTCCAGCTTTAATGATAGCCAGGCGCTCATTGATCAGTGGCACGGTAATGGCCGTCAGCTTTATGCGGTAACACCAAGGTTTGCCATCACCAGCACGGGTGATCAATTGGAAAAAGCCGGCGAATTAATTAAGAATAACCCAGGTGTATACATGCAAACTCACCTGTCGGAAAACAAGGCCGAGATTGCATTTGTAAAAGAGTTGTTCCCGGAGCGTTCAAGTTATTTAGATGTATATGACCATTATGGTCTGTTGGGGGAACGCAGTGTGTTTGCCCACGGTGTGCACCTAGATGAAGTTGACTACAAGCGTTTAAGTGAAACAGGCAGTAGCATTTCATTTTGCCCCACTTCCAATTTGTTTTTGGGCAGTGGTTTATTTGATTTGCAAGCCAGTAAAGATTTTAACGTACAGGTAAGTGTCGCCACCGACGTGGGTGGTGGTACTAGCTTCTCTATGCTGCAAACTCTTAATGAAGCCTACAAAATTGGTCAGCTTAAGGATTACAGCCTAGATGCCAGGCAGGCGTTTTATATGATGACCCTGGGTAACGCCAAGACGCTACAGCTGGACGATAAAATCGGAAACTTTGAACCCGGAAAAGAAGCCGACTTTGTGGTGGTGGATTTAGCCAGTACCGCCTTGATGGAACGCAAGCAATCCAAGTGCAAAACCCTCGATGAAGTGCTGTTCAGTTTGATGATGTTAGGGGATGACCGTGCCATCAGTGAAACCCATGTGGCCGGTAAACTTGCCTACCAAAAATAACCAAAATTGGGCAGAGGGTTGCCTAAAAGAAGTCGGGCAGGGGCTGCCCTCGTACGAGGCCACCCCGTGGCCGATTTAAGAATTATAAAGAGAGAGAGTTATGGAAGCCTATTTTTTTGATTGGTTAAACATGTTTTTCCGCTGGTTCCATGTTGTGGCCGGTGTGGCCTGGATTGGCGCGTCATTTTATTTTGTGTGGCTGGATTTAAGCCTGCGCCAGCCTCCTCAATGGAAAACCGATAAAGGGGTGAAGGGTGATTTGTGGGCCATTCACGGCGGCGGCATCTACGAGGTGGCCAAGTACCAGTTGGAACCACCACAAATGCCAACCAAGTTGCATTGGTTTAAGTGGGAAGCGTACACCACCTGGTTAACCGGTTTTGCACTTATGTCTGTGATGTATTACTGGGGAGCAGATCAATACCTGATTGACCCTAGCAAGATGGAACTGACTCAGCTGCAAGCCATCGGCATCAGCCTGGCATTTTTAGTGGGCGGTTTTGTATTTTATGAAGCCCTGGTAAAAAGCCCGTTACAGAAATTTCCAAAAGTATTTGGTGCCATTTTGTTTGCAGGTCTTACCTTTGCCGCTTACGCGCTGGGTGAAATTTTCAGCGACCGCGCCGCTTACTTACATGTGGGTGCGTTAATCGGTTCCATCATGGCCGGTAACGTGTTTTTTGGCATCATGCCTGCCCAGCGTGAATTAGTGCGAGCTATCGAAGCCGGTGAAAAACCTGATCCTAGGCCTTCAGCATTTGCCAAGTTACGTTCTACTCACAACAACTATTTCACTTTGCCCTTGCTGTTTATCATGATCAGCAATCATTACCCCATGACGTTTGCTCATGACCAGGCCTGGTTAGTACTGGCATTAATTTGTGCCAATGCGGCGTTTATTCGTCACTACTTCAACCTGAAGCATCAAGACAATCATCAGCCATGGATCTTGGGTGCCGGCGCGGTGATGTTGTTTGCCATAATCGGTTGGATGATGCCCATGCCGGCAAGTACTGACAGCAATCAGGTAACGGCGCAGGTGAGTGATGCCCGTGTGCTTGAAGTTTCACTACTACGCTGCGCCAGTTGCCATGCGGCGAAGCCCAGCAGTGAAATGTTCAGTGCCGCACCAGGGGGCATCGAGCTGGAAACGATGACACAGTTGAAAGCCAATAAGGCGCGTATATTGGCCGCGGTACAAAGCAAATATATGCCACTGGCTAATATGACCAAGATGACCGACGAAGAGCGAACAGAGATGGTGAACTGGTCTAAACAGGCCGAAAGTTTTAGCCACTAATACAAATATAGCAAACATAAAAAAAGAGGCCTAGGCCTCTTTTTTTATGTTCAGAAGAAACGGCTTTAATTATTGCTAAGCCGGATGATTCTCAACCCAGTGCTTGGCAATGTCCTCACGGGTACACACCCACACATCGTCATGCTGCATTACATAATCCAGGAAACGCATCAGTGAAGCGGCACGACCTGGTCGACCCACCAAACGGCAGTGCAGTCCGATGCTCATCATCTTGGGAGCATCGCTTCCTTCTTCGTATAACACATCGAAGCTATCCTTAAGATAACTAAAAAACTGATCGCCGCTGTTAAAGCCCTGGGGTGAGGCAAAACGCATGTCGTTGGCATCCAGTGTGTATGGCACCACCAAATGATCTTTATGATCCTTATGCCAGAACGGCAGGTCATCGGAATAATCATCGGCGTCGTATAAAAGCTTGCCGGTATCCACCACAAGCTTACGAGTATTAGGGCTCATGCGGCCGGTATACCAACCCGCTGGCAATGAACCTGTAACCTTCTCATGAATCTCCAGGGCTTGTTCTATGTGCTCACGCTCCACATCTTCCGGCACATTCTGGTAATCAATCCAGCGCAGGCCGTGACTGGCAATTTCCCAATCGGCTTTTAGCATGGCTTCCACTATGTCCGGGTTTCGCTCTAGGGCCATGGCCACGCCAAATACCGTTACTGGCAGGTTGCGCTGGGTGAACATGCGATACAGGCGCCAGAAGCCGGCGCGGCTGCCGTATTCGTAGATAGACTCCATGTTCATGTGACGCACACCTTCAAGGGCTTGCGCGCCTACAATTTCGGACAGAAAGGCTTCAGAGGCCTTATCGCCGTGCAATACGCAGTTCTCGCCTCCTTCTTCGTAGTTAATAACAAACTGGATGGCCAGCTTGGCCTTGTTGGGCCAGGTGACTTTTGGGGGGTGTTGGCCGTAGCCAATCATATCGCGCGGGTATTTCATGGTGTGCATCCTAAGAAGGTTACATGAATATTAGCGAAATATTCAAAAGTTGACCAGTTGGTTATGTTTGTTTGGGGGATATTGTCTGTTTGAGTATGGGAGCTAAGGACGGGGTTTGGCAAGTTAGGTAAATCTATAACCGCTGAGGCCGGGTTTGGGTAGGCCTGAGTTACCGCCTAATCCCTTGGAGGCACTGGTGTTCGCTGGTATAGTTAGCCCATTTTAGCCGTGGGCCGAGACGAATTTAGGCGCTGGTAAAGCAACAAGAATCTAAGGAACCCGTCATGGATATGAAACAAGCCCTCAATGCAGTGGTGGCCAAACAGGATTTGAGCGAGCAACAGATGTGTGCCGTGATGGAGCTCATCATGACGGGTCAGGCCACAGATGCACAAATTGGTGGTTTCCTGGTGGCCTTGCGTTTAAAGGGCGAGACCATAGATGAGATTACCGGTGCGGCCCGTGTCATGCGTGAGCTTTCAAGCAAGGTAGAAGTTATAGGTGATCACCTAGTAGATACCTGTGGTACCGGCGGCGATGGCGCCAACATCTTTAACGTTTCTACCGCCGCCGCATTTGTGGTGGCGGCAGCGGGTGGCAAAGTAGCCAAACACGGTAACCGAAGTGTGTCTTCTTCCACCGGTAGCGCCGATGTGCTGGAAGCAGCTCAGGTAAATCTAAATTTAAGCAGCGAGCAAGTGGCCCGTGCGGTGGAAGAAATTGGCGTGGGTTTCATGTTTGCCCCGGCTCATCACAGCGCCATGAAACACGCCATTGGCCCCAGAAAAGAATTGGCCATGCGTACTATCTTTAATATTTTGGGCCCCATCACTAACCCAGCCACTGTGCCTAATCAGGTATTGGGAGTATTTGACGGTGCCTTGTGTAAACCACTTGCCGAAGCGTTGGGACGTTTAGGTTCTAACCACGTATTGGTGGTGCATGCTAAAGATGGTCTGGATGAAATTAGTTTGTCAGGTAAAACCGTGGTGGCAGAGTTAAAAGACGGTAAGGTAAGCGAATACGAAATTTGTGCTCAAGACTTTAATATTAAAGAGCAATCTTTGGAGGGTTTGTCTGTGGATAGCGCCCAGCAAAGCCTAGCACTCATCACCGATGCCTTGGGCAAACGTGAAACCCAAAACGGTGTGAAGGCAGCCGACATGATCGCGCTCAATGCCGGCGCGGCTATTTATGCTGCCAATTTGTCTATCGATTTAGCACAAGGAATTGCCATGGCAGAAGACGCCATTAGCACCGGCTTGGCTCTGGAAAAGTTAAAAGAATTAGCGGCGTTTTCACAGGTCTTTAAATAAACGCCCCGCTTAATATTTGTGAGTGAAGAAGAAAATGAATACCCCAACGATTTTAAAGAAGATCATCGATCGAAAATGGCAGGAAGTAAAAGAGCATTCTGCCAAGGTTTCTATTAATGAGTTGCAAACTCGAGCTAAAACACAGGACGCTTGTCGTGGTTTTAAGCTGGCCTTGGAAAACAAAATAGCGAACGGCCAGGCGGCGGTGATCACAGAAATCAAAAAAGCGTCACCCAGTAAAGGGGTGTTGCGTGAACACTTTGTGCCCAGCGAAATTGCCAAGTCTTACGAGGCTGGCGGTGCTGCTTGTTTGTCGGTATTGACCGATGTGGATTTTTTCCAAGGGGCCGACGACTATTTAGTACAGGCTCGTGCCGCCTGTTCTTTGCCTGTGTTGCGCAAAGACTTCATGGTGGACCCTTATCAAATAGTGGAAGCGCGAGCCATGGGAGCCGATTGCATCCTGTTAATTGTGTCAGCCCTAGAAGATGCTCAAATGAAAGAACTGGATGACTGTGCCCGTGAACTGGGTATGGATGTATTAGTGGAAATTCACGATGAAGCCGAATTTGAACGTGCCTTACTATTGCCGTCTCCGTTACTGGGTATTAATAATCGTAACCTGCATACTTTTGAAGTAACGCTGGATACCACCTTTAACCTGTTAGATCGCATTCCAGAAGGCACTTTACTGGTGACAGAAAGTGGCATCATGAATGCGGGCGATGTAAACGCGATGCGTGAAAAACATGTGCACAGCTTTTTGGTGGGTGAAACTTTCATGCGCGCCGATGATCCAGGTGCGCAACTTAAAGCGTTATTTTTCTAAGGGCGCTTCATTAAGCTGAGTAAAGTACATTCCTTTTAATATGGAATACTTTACTCGGGAAAGGCATCGCGAATGGCTAACATTTCATCCAGGTTTTTGTGCAATAGCTCTACTAACTTGGGGTCAAATTGTTTGCCTTTTTGTTTGTCTATTTCGTTTAATATATCTTCGATGGGCCAGGGTTCTTTGTAACAACGTTTGCACCCTAGGGCATCAAAAACATCGGCTAGGGCGGTAATGCGCCCGGCAATGTGAATGTCTTCGCCTTTTAGGTCGCTGGGGTAACCGCCACCTTGCCAGTGTTCATGATGCTGAGCGGCGATTATTTCACCCATCTTCAGTACTTCATTGTCGTCACTCTTTAGTAAGTCTGCACCCTGTTGGGCGTGGCTCTTCATGATTTCCCACTCATCTTGAGTAAACTTGCCCGGTTTTTTTAAGATACGATCGGGAATGGCAATCTTACCCACGTCGTGCAGTGGACTGGCCAGCTTTATCAGGTCGGCCTGCTCCTGATTCAGGCCATATTCCAGTGCCAGTAAATAGCTGAAATGGGCTACACGCTTCACATGGCTGCCGGTTTCTTTAGAGCGTTGCTCCACCGCTTCACCCAGTATGTAGGCCAACTCTTTTTGGCTGGCTAAAATTTCATCCTTAAGCAATAGGTTTTCATAGGTCACAGCCACGTTGCTGGCATAAATATCCAGTAGCTGCATGTCTATGTCGTTGAGCTCCTGTTCGAGAGAGACGTACAGCAGATTTTCTCCCCCATGGCTGGTGGAAAAATATCCTGTGTAGGCATCCTTCTGGGTAAAGGGTTTTTTGTCTTTTAGGGCCTGATCGAAGGCCGCTCTGACGGCTTCGGGCAATTCACTGCGGTGTTTGGTGGTGTATTCAGACATGTCGCCGGAGGCGGCCAATACCCGAAAGTTATTCGACTCTTCTAAATCTTCGTTGAGACTGGTGCAGTAAAACAGGGCGCCGTTAATATGTAATAAATTGCATATTTGGCGCAGCACAGCCGAGGCAAAAATAGACAGGTTATTGGCTTCAAAAATTTCGGTGCTGGCCAAAATTACATGTTCCAGGCTGCGCCTGTGTTGGTCCAGAATGCAGATGTCACGGTATGAGCGCAGAGCGGCATAGAGCAGGGTGAGCAGCTTATTACTGGTGAGTTCGGTTTTATCTTTGTAGTCGTCTATGTCGTAGGCAAGGATCACTTCCTCTTCCGGAGCTTGCCCTGGTTGTCCGGTGCGCAATACCAAACGAGTATAGTGATTGTGTTGTTCTGAGCGGATATGGCGCACCAACTCAAGGCCGGCATCGTCGGTTTCCATGACCACATCAACAATGGCCAGGGCAATATCGTCGTATTGCTCCATGAGCGCCAGGGCTTCCTTGGCACTGTAAGCATTGCTGATTTTTAGGGCGCGGCCATCGAAGTGAAAATCGCGCAGCACCATTTCGGTTACCTGGTGAACCCCTTCTTCATCGTCCACCAGCAATATGTGCCAATAGTCTTCACTTAGGCTTTGTGTTTGTGATGGTTCGGGTTCGTCTGCGAAAATTGAATCTTCCATACCCTAAAGCTCTGCACTCACTAACGAAATAGCAATTCACTTGAGTATAGACCGTATAAATGAGCTTGTTATGAGAGTTTTGAGCGGGGGAGGTATACACAGAGCCTGATAGAATTCAGGCCCTTGCTGAGTATGCTTACAGGGCTTCTTTACGGCTGGGCAGTGTGGCGGCATTACGAGCGCCAAATACCACCATGGTTTTACCTTTAACGCCTACTAGGCCTTGTTCTTCCAGTACTTTAAGTACTCGGCCCACCATCTCGCGGGAGCAGCCCACGATGCGGCCAATCTCCTGGCGAGTAATCTTAATTTGCATGCCGTCTGGGTGTGTCATGGCATCCGGTTCCTGGCTTAAATCCAGCAGTGCACGGGCCACACGACCGGTTACATCCAAGAATGCCAAGTCACCTACTTTGCGGGTGGTTTTGCGCAGACGGCTGGCCATCTGTTCACCGATAAAATAGAGAATCTTGGGTTCTTGTGAACTGATCTCGCGGAATTTGTTATAGCTGATCTCGGCCACTTCACATTCAACCTTGGCTTTAATCCAGGCCGATCTGGGGTTCATTTCATCAAATAAACCCATTTCACCAAAGAAGTCTCCTTCATTGAGGTAGGCCATGATCATCTCACGACCATCATCGTCCTCGATGATTACGGTAACCGAACCCTTGATGATGTAAAAAAGCGAGTCGCTCTTGTCGCCTGCATAGATAATGGTACTGCGTGCAGGATAACGACGACGATGACATTGGGATAAGAAATAATCCAAATGTTTATGTTTATCTGCCCTTAACCCTGTATTCATATGTTAATCACTACCATTAAATCTGTATTCATTATTATTTATAGCACTAAGCCCAATGATTATGCACTTATTGAGGGGAATAGGTGAATAACCATTAGACGAAAGGCATAATTTAGCGGCAAAACTGTCAATTTGGGAACTGCGTCTTACTTCGCCTAAGTAAAAAGTAATGCTATGGCGACAATATTGCTAGGGGGCATTCGGCCTATTTTGTTAGTGCTTGTTATCTAGGTGTTTTGGGCAGGCTAAATCGGGTACATGATAGATGGGTGTTTGTGGTAATCTAAGCCACTTTTAGATTTTATCTTTTTACCATCCAAACCCCTGCTGGCCGGCTTGAACTCTGGCCCAGGGGCGCTTGGTTGTGAATAAAATGGAAATATTGAGATTATGAAAACGAGTGTTAAGTGGGTTAAAGATGCCATGTTTTTGGCCGAGTCGGGCAGTGGTCATTGTGTGGTTATGGATGGTCCCGAAGACCACGGCGGTCGTAACATGGGGGTGCGCCCCATGGAGATGCTGCTTATGGGATTAGGGGGCTGCAGCAGCTTTGACGTTATGAGTATTTTGAAAAAATCTCGTCAAAATGTGGTGGACTGTGTGGCTGAACTGGAAGCTGAGCGCGCCGATGCGGTGCCCAGTGTTTTTACTAAAATTCACATGCACTTCACGGTGAAAGGCTACAACCTGAAAGACGCTCAAGTGAAGCGCGCGGTGGCCTTGTCGGCTGAGAAATATTGCTCAGCCAGCCTCATGCTGGAAAAAGGTGGGGTAGATATTACACATGACTATGAAGTCATCGAATTGAGTGAACAGGCTTAATATTCTGGATGCTATCCATGAACCAATATACCCATGAACGGCGGGTTCATGGGTATATTGGCACTAGATGCGGTAACAGCTTTTGGTCATGACCTTGGACATTAGGGTCATGCCGCTTTGAAACCAGTCAGGAAATACCACACCACCGGCCTCGATGGCGGTGCTGGCATGCCTAAGTTCGTCTTCATACATCCCTTCTAAAACGGCGCGACTGCGCTGGTCCTGTTCAGGTAATTGTTCTAAATGAGCGGTTAGGTGAGCGCATACCTGATTTTCGGTGGCGGCCACAAATCCTAGGCTCCATTTATCCCCTAGGGCACCAGCCACGGCGCCCACAGTGTAAGACATGGCATAGAAGGCCGGGTTTAAAATGCTGGTCTGGCTGTTGAGCTCATCTAGGCGCTGTTCACACCAAACCAAATGATCAATCTCTTCCTCAGCAGCCTCTTCCATGGCTTCTCGAATTTCGGGCAGGCGAGCGGTGAGGGATTGCCCTTGATACAAGGCCTGGGCACACACTTCACCGGTATGGTTAATGCGCATTAAGCCAGCGGCGTGTTTCTGCTGTGGGGCATCCAGCTGGGCGTGAGGAATGTTTTGAGCCGGGGATACACGCTGTGCGCTGGCGGCGTTGGGAGCCAGGGTTTTTAAAACATTGTCCACGTGCCCGATGAACTTATCGATGGCTGAGAGTGAGCGCATAGTGAAAACCCCAATATTTGTGACTTGCTGCCGACATGTTAATCAATTCTCAACGACCATGCATGTTTAAGGTCAAGAATAAGACGACTTCATGACAATTTTTTGCTGAATACGTTGTGCCAATACCTGTTGCAATGCCCGTGAGCTCACCGGTTTGCTAATCACCTGATGAATGTCGGCTTGCACCACACTTTTGTGTTTACTGGAGATAGCCAGGCCGGTGAGCATGATCTTTAACAAGTTTTGGTTAATGTCGGTATCTTCCTGGATGCGCTTGGCCAACTGAAAGCCATCCATGATGGGCATATTCTGATCGATGAGAATAATGTCGTAAGGTGTTTTTAGGTTGGCTTGGTTGCGTAACATGGCCAGGGCTTCTTTGCCGCTGTAGGTGGCATCGGCATGCATGCCCCAGCTCTTGGCATATCGTTGTATCACTTTTCTTAGAGTGCTGTTGTCGTCCACGATTAACATGGATAGCCCCTGCAATAGATCCAGTTGATTGGGATTGGTTATGGAGTGTGAGGCGAGGCCATAGGGCATGGAAAAGCTAAAGGTGCTGCCCAGGCCAGGTGTGCTCTCTACGTACATATCGCCGCCCATTAATTTCACCAGTTGTTTGCACAGGGTCATGCCAATGCCAAAGATGGGTACCTCTGTTTTTAAGTGCTCCACTTGATCCATGCTGCGAAATAACATTTTTAAATCTTCTTTGCGCATACCTTCGCCGGTGTCACGAATGGAAAACAATAGGTGTTGTTGCGTATTCTGAGGGTCCCATTTTATGCGCAGTTCTACCTCACCATGCTCGGTATGGTTGACGGCTTTTTCCAATAAATAATCGATCAAGGTATGCAGGCGGCGTTCATCCACCATTATGTATTCGGGGATATCCGGCTCCAGGTTTAAAACCAGTTCTATGCCTTTTTGGTTGGCACTGTGTTGAAAACGCAACAATACATTTTCAAGTAATTGGGCCAGGTCTACCTGAGTTTCTTCCAGCTGTAAGCGCCCCGAGGTGATTTTTGCATAATCACTAATGCGATCGATGGTGCGTAATATATCCTCCCCAGAGCTTTGAATGGTATCCACATAGTCTCGCTGGGTATGGCTCAAAGGGGTTTCATTTAATAACTCAGACATCCCCAGTACTCCGTTCATGGGGCTGCGCAGCTCATGGCTCATATGGGACAAAAATAAATAATTACGATTCCCTGAACTGGGCACATTAAGTTTCGATTGGCGTTGGAAGTAGGGCAGTATCATGCTCATGCTGGCAAAGAAAATGAGCGAGGTGGTGGCAAATAAAATGCTTAGGTTATCGGGAGTGAAAACGTAACTGGGCCAAGCCAAGTAAGCCAGTTGCCACGCAATATATACCAATAAAATAAGGTTGCTGATGCTAAGGCTTATGCCGATGCGTATTGCCCGACTTAATGTAAATATGCAGGGTAGTAATGAGCAACTTAAAATAACAGAAATAGGCGCATTAAATATGAGTAAGGCCACAAGTAATAATGCCAAAACCAGAAAGGTTGTCCGATTGCTTTTGAGTTTGGTCTGGTAAGTTTGGGTACTAAAGCTCGATAGCATTAAGCCGCCGGCCAATAACCAGGGCAGAAGATTGCAGAAATTATCCAACCAGTGTGGCCAAGCAGTTAACGGTAATTGAGCCATGCCACATACGCCACCCACTGAGGCCAAATAGACAACTAAATAGTGACGAACATGGCTATGAAAACGAATGGCGGTTATATGCAGCAAAGCAATGAAAGCCAATAGCGCCATCATGGCGCCCAAGATGACCTGAAAGAAACTTAAGCTCTGGGTATATTGTTCAAGGGTTTGCAATACCGGTTTAAGATTACTGGTCTGTAAAGGGTGCACTCTTAAATATATCCACTGGTCCATATCGGCTTGAAAGTTAAGCACAATGGCGGTGTGGCCAGAGAGGCGCTGTTCTTTTTTAAGTTCGTTAATACGCTGCCATTTACTGTTTATGAGTCGGTAAGCCCCTTCCACTAACAAGGTATTATCGCTAAGGCTCAATGCCAGTGGCAGGTTATGGTTAAGAGGGTTAATAACATGAAAACGCAGCCAATAACTTTCTTTACCTTGCATAAAGGGATTGAATGACAGGCTTTGAAAATCAGGAGTGGTGGCCAGTTGTAATTGACCCAAACTGAAACTGGTGTGGTCGGCCTTAAGCCATTGCACGCTGTCTTGCAGGTGTATTTTAATGGGGCCATCGGCCAATATTATACTGTGTTCACTTTTGTTTTTTGCGAAAGGACTGGCATGGGTGGGCTGAGTGGCGGCCAGGCAGAGCAGGCAAAACAAAATGAGTAGGCGCATGATATTTTATTATTTTTGTTGTGCTAAGAATATAATAGATCCTGGCGAAAGGTTTGCCGCCAGGATCTTACGTTGATTATTTCTGTTCGCGGGCAATGGCTCGGTAGCCAATGTCGGTGCGATAGAAACTGTCTTTCCAGCTGATTTTTTTGGTCAGTTCATAGGCACGTTGTTGAGCAGCGCCTACCGTGTCGCCCATGGCAGTGGCGCACAATACACGACCGCCATTGCTCACCGCCAAATCATCGCTGTTTAACGCGGTGCCAGCGTGAAATACTTTTTCACCGTCCGTGTCGACTTCAGGAATGCCTGAAATTACATTGCCCTTAGCATAAGCTTCAGGATAACCACCGGCGGCCAAGACTACACCAATGGCAGCACGAGGGTCCCATTGGGCAGTTTTGCCAGCAAGACCGTTTTCATCCAAAGCTGCCAGGCAAAGCTCAACCAAGTCAGACTGCATGCGCAACATGATAGGCTGAGTTTCCGGGTCACCAAAGCGACAGTTGTATTCAATTACTTTTGGAGTGCCGCTTTCATCAATCATTAAACCGGCATACAAGAAACCGGTGTAATCATTGCCTTCCGCTGCCATGCCTTCCACCGTGGGCACAATCACTTCTTTCATGATGCGATCGTGAATTTCTGGGGTTACCACTGGAGCAGGTGAGTAAGCACCCATACCGCCGGTGTTAGGACCAGTATCGCCGTTGCCCACACGTTTGTGATCCTGGCTGGTGGCCATAGGTAAGATATTTTTACCGTCTACCATGACAATGAAGCTGGCTTCTTCACCAGCTAAAAACTCTTCAATGACGACGCGGCAACCAGCTTCGCCAAAAGCATTGCCAGATAACATATCTTTCACGGCGTCTTTGGCTTGATCTAGGGTTTCGGCTACGATCACACCTTTACCGGCTGCCAGGCCATCGGCCTTAACCACAATGGGCGCACCCATTTTATCCAGGTAAGCCAGGGCAGGTTCAACTTCAGTAAAGTTACCATAGCCTGCGGTGGGAATATTTTGACGGGCTAAAAAGTCTTTAGTGAAAGCTTTAGAGCCTTCCAATTGCGCCGCACCTTTTGATGGGCCAAAACATTTTAGGTTTTTAGATTCGAAAAAATCCACCACGCCTTCAACTAAAGGCACTTCAGGGCCCACGATGGTTAGGCCACAGTTGTTGTCCTGGGCAAACTGAGTAAGCTTTTCAAAATCCAGGATGTCGATGTTTACGTTTTCTAGGTTGGCTTCTAAAGCAGTACCTGCGTTGCCAGGTGCTACAAAGACTTTTTCAACGCCAGTACTTTGAGCAGCTTTCCAGCCAAGTGCGTGTTCGCGACCGCCAGAACCAATGATTAAAACGTTCATGTTATTCTCCGCTGAAATTTCTTTATGCTGCTAGCGGTGACGTACCTGTATTTAGAGTGCGCCGTGAACACGTCCGTGTGGGCTCACGCTGGCATCCATGCCAGCAAAGACTCTAAAAACAGATACATCATCACTTTAGAATTTAGTTATCTGCAATAAAACAAAAAGACTTTAATCAAATAATTAAAGTCTTAAAACCGAATCGGGTATGGGAGAGAGATTTAATTTTCTAGTGAAGCGTAGGTTCTTTCGAGCAGCGCAGTGTGGTTTACCACATGAGCAGAGCGAAAGGTTCTACAACAAAGCTAGAGAATAATATATCCTCCCAACAGGCCTAATTTATAACCTAGTGTTTAAAATGGCGCATGCCGGTGAACACCATGGCGATACCCGCTTCATCGGCCGCGGCAATCACTTCTTCATCACGAATACTGCCACCCGGTTGAATCACTGCAGCAATACCCACCTTAGCGGCGTTATCCAAACCGTCACGGAATGGGAAGAACGCATCACTGGCCATGACCGAGCCCTTCACTTCAAGGCCTGCATGTTCAGCTTTAATAGCAGCGATTCGAGCAGAGTTAACTCGGCTCATTTGGCCTGCGCCCACGCCGATGGTTTGACGATCTTTTGCGTAAACAATGGCATTCGATTTAACATACTTGGCCACTTTCCAAGCGAAGATTAGATCGTTTAATTCTTGTTCAGTAGGTTGACGCTTAGTCACTACCGTTAAATCATCAACCGTAATCATACCGTTGTCACGGTCTTGAACTAACAAGCCGCCATTTACACGTTTAAAGTCAAAGGCTTCAGCACGGGTGTCGGCGAATTCACCGGTTTGTAATAAGCGTACGTTTTTCTTAGACGCAACAATATCTTGTGCGGCTTGGCTAACAGACGGTGCAATTATAACTTCAACAAACTGACGTTCGGTAATGGCGGTAGCCGTTTCAGCGTCTAATTCGCGGTTAAAAGCGATGATGCCGCCAAAGGCAGATTCAGTGTCGGTGGCAAAGGCTAAATCGTAGGCTTCTTTAATACCGTTTGTGCTCACTGCCACACCACAAGGGTTGGCGTGTTTAACGATGACACAAGCAGGTTTAGTGAAAGACTTAACACATTCAAGAGCGGCATCGGTGTCGGCCACGTTATTAAAGGAAAGCGCTTTACCTTGTAGTTGTTTCGCCGTGGCTATACAGGCTTCTTCTTGTTTAGCCGAAACATAAAATGCGGCATTTTGATGAGGGTTCTCACCGTAACGCATGTCTTGGGCTTTGATGAACTGAGTATTAAAGGTGCGAGGGAACTCGGCCTTGTTGTCAGTGTTTAATACTTCGGCGCTTTGATCGATGCGACCTAGGTAGTTAGCAATCATGCCATCGTAAGCGGCGGTATGTTCAAACGCTTTAAGGGCCAGGTCAAAACGAATCTTGTCGCTTAAACCGTTTTGGCTGTCCAGTTCATTTAAAACATTTTGGTAATCCGCGGCGTTAACCACTATGCCCACGTGAGCATTGTTTTTAGCTGCAGAACGAACCATAGTTGGGCCGCCAATGTCGATGTTTTCGATGGCGTCGGCCAAGGTGCAATCTGGATTGTTAGTGGTGGCTTCAAACGGGTAAAGGTTTACCACAACCAAATCAATTGGGTTGATACCGTGCTCAAGCATCACGGCATCGTCCTGGCCGCGACGGCCCAAAACACCACCGTGGATTTTAGGGTGCAAGGTTTTCACACGGCCATCCATCATTTCAGGAAAACCGGTGTAATCCGATACTTCAACCGCGTTGACATTATTGTCACACAGCAGTTTGTAAGTGCCGCCGGTGGAAAGAATTTCAACGTTTTTGGCAGCCAAGGCTTGCGCAAACTCAACGATGCCGGTTTTATCAGAAACACTGATAAGGGCACGACGAACAGGAGTAATTGTCATAATTGATCAGTTGGTCAGTTTTTGAGGGGTATAAAAAATAAACGCTGCCGAAGCAGCGTTGTTTTGAATCAGTATTGCTCTACAGCATGCCGTATTGCTTAAGCTTCTTACGCAGCGTGCCGCGGTTCAAACCCAGTAGCACAGAGGCCTTGGTCTGGTTATCTTTAGTGTAGCGCATAACCACTTCTAACAAGGGTGCTTCAACTTCAGACAATACCATGTCGTACACTTCGGTAACGGGCTGGCCATCTAGCTGGGCAAAATAGCTTTCTAGGGCTTTTTCTACGCTGTCCCGTAGAGTTTGGGTATTTTCTGCTGGTAATTGTGTAGTGTTGCTTGTCTCTACAGGGTTATTTACCACTGGTGCTTCGTGGATGCTCATGCCGCTTGTTCCTTCCCCGGTTGTTCAAAAAATTGTGTGATGAGTGTTATTTGTTCTTCTGGCGTAAGCAACTGATTAAACTGCTTGCGCACATCCCTACTGGTATCGTGGGCACTTAAATACCAACCCACGTGTTTGCGCGCGATGCGCAGGCCCATAAAGGTGCCGTAAAATTCGTATAGCTCGTGCAAGTGGCCAAGCAATATTTGCTTCACTTCTTGCAGGCTTGGGCTTGCCATCAGTTCGCCGGTTTCCAGGTAATGACTTATTTCCCGAAAAATCCACGGACTGCCCTGAGCTGCCCGTCCCAACATGATGCCATCTGCCTGGGTGTATTCCAAAACCGCCTTGGCTTGCTGAGGCGTTTGAATATCCCCGTTGGCAATCACCGGAATAGACACCATTTGTTTTACCGCTTTAATGGTGTCGTATTCCACAGCCCCTTTATAGGCACAAGCCCGGGTGCGACCATGAATGGCCAGCGCCTGAATGCCTGCATCCTGGGCAATTTGGGCAATGGTGGCGGCATTTTTGCTGTTTGTATCCCAACCGGTGCGCATCTTAAGCGTCACCGGAACGTCTACGGCCGCCACCACCGCCTGTAAAATATCCTTTACCAATATCTCGTCTCTCATGAGCGCGCTGCCGGCAGCCTTTTTACAGACTTTCTTGGCTGGACACCCCATGTTGATGTCGACGATTTGTGCCCCGTGTTGCACGCTCATGATGGCGGCATTGGCCATCATTTGTGCATCTCCCCCGGCAATTTGTACCGAGATAGGGCCTGATTCTCCAGTATGGTCCAAGCGAGTTTGAGATTTACGGGTGTCCCATAAATTCACATCACTGGTGACCATCTCCCCCACTACTAAGCCTGCTCCCAATTGTCGACACAATTGCCTAAATGGACGGTCGGTCACGCCTGCCATGGGGGCAAGTACCAGGGGTGTTTGAATTTGGTACGGGCCGATTTGCAACATGGATGACGTATTGGTTGTTTTTTGCTCTTTAAGGGGCGGCTATCATACCCGCAAATTGTCCATGGTAAAAGACTTGCGGGGCTAACTTTTGAGCTATTTTAAGACTTATTCACTTGTTTAATAATTAGGCAAGATGTCAAGGCCAGGGATGGACAAAATTAGCCCTTTAATACTGACCACCAACGTTAGGGTTGCAGAAAGCGCACCTGATAATTGTTAGCGCTGGGGCCAGGGTCGGCAATCTCCAGGGCGATATGAATGGGGGTTTGAACTGGCATCATAGTGAGCCCGGCCGCTTCTCCGGCTAAATATTCATGGGCGTGAAATACCCGGTGGGCCACCACTTTTTCATTTTTATCGCTGAAGGTGAGTGAGAGTTGCGGGAAGGCTTGCGGGTATTGAGCGCCGTTAATAAATAACACATCAACCACCAGAGCATCTTTAAAGCGAGTATGAGAACTCACTTGCGGGCTGGCCGTGGTGCGAATGCTGGCCAGGTCATAGCTGGATGGCAGGGTACACTGTAAATGTTGGCAAGCTACCTGGTAAAAAGGCCGTAAGTTATCCTGGCGCGCCCATTGATTAAAATTAAAATAAGCACTTTGTGCCGCAAGCAAAACCGCGAGCAATAAACTGGCGGTTAACCAGATAAGCATTTGGCGTTTTTTGGTTTTT
>Ga0209184_1000834_pt1 | contig 26436 bp, 29 predicted proteins | sample EN8Hudsemesocosm_2_FD_184627 | JGI IMG/M metagenome (GOLD analysis project Ga0209184, IMG submission 184627) | Methane-oxidizing microbial communities from mesocosms in the Hudson Canyon - EN8C Hudson Canyon (SPAdes) (version 2) | ecosystem: Environmental > Aquatic > Marine > Cold seeps | place... | reverse complement strand
ATGAACACCCATTCGCAATCCACACAAAAAGTGTTCACGATCAGGTGCGGTTAGGTGTTCACGTTCGATAAGAATCCGTGTTCACGATGCTTGCGAATGGGTGTTCATGATGGGTGCGAATATGCATTTCCATCCTCAACTTCATATACCATTGAGCAGGTATCAGGGCAGTCATGTGGGCAACCACCATGCGCAGTTTTTTGTATTTGAGCGGACATCGTAAATTCCTCTTTTTACATCTGTTTTTAGTTCTCTACAATATATTCAGGTTATTACTTTAAGACACCGTCATAAAAATACCTAAACACATTATTTTAGCATATACCCTATGTCAATATTCACGCCAAAGCCCATGAACACCAACTGAAATAACATGTATTTATTTCAAGATAAACGGATATGGATAACAACCAAATGTTTGAATGACCGTTTTTGGCGGATTTCTGAAGACCAGAAACATTAATTTAGTTAATTTCTTATATCCACTTTTTGCATATACAAAAACCAACCATTAATCTTCAGCCCTGTCATTTGCCAGTCACTCTACAAATTTTTATTTTATTGAAGGGAGTCTGATAAAAACAAGCCGAATGATGAACCTATCTTTGCATCGCCTGATCTAAACGCGAATCTTCATTAACGCCCTTATCCGGCATTGAATCAATCATTCTGTTAATGATTTCGATAGCATTGTCTGTTTCATCATTTTCAAGTTCCTCCAGCACTAAAAATAATTCACTCGTAATCCTATCCAGCATGTTTTCCTTAATACGCAATTCACCTTGATGCATCGCCTGCGTTAGCGCAACTCGACAAATTTTATTCAGTTCTGTTGGGGTAAACGGTTTCGTTAAATAATCATTCGCCCCCAATAAAATCAATTTCTGCTGAATATCGCGTTCTGATCTTGCCGAGACAATCACAATACATTGGCTAGGATTGATCGCACGTATCTCATGCAAAACATCTTCACCCGAACTACCTGAGAGCATTAAATCGAGTAAGATTAATGTATGCTTTTTCTTTTTCCAGCATAAAACACCCTCCTCCCCTGAATGACATACATCGACATCGTACGCCTTCTCTAAAGTAATCCGCATGCCCTTAGCAATACCCGTATTATCTTCAATCAGCAAGATGCTGGGCTTGTCTTTGCGCTCACTCGCAATTAAATGCTCTATATTGATCGGCAGAGATAGATCTAGCGTTTTAATATCATGGTTTGCGGCTAATAGAGTGGTGTGTTTTTCATCTCCCGCATCGATCAAAAAAATAGGTAAACGTTCCCCCTTGATGGCTTTAATATTTAAAGTAATATGCCTTGCCATGCTCCAGATGTCAGTATCGATTAATTGAGCGTCGGTGATCAAACAATCATACGCATTGCTCTCTAATGTAGAAAACAGATCCTCACCCGTCTCAACAAAATCAAGGCTATGCTCTTTAAAGAGTGAATTTACTTTATGAAACGTATCCAGTGATGAGCTAGCGAGTAGTATTTTCATCGGTTTTTATAAAATCCAGGGAGTTTATTAATAGCGGGATGCCATGTTTAGGTTTTAATGTCAGGTGCGTAACGGGTATAACTTTTGCACCCGGCTTGAGTTTAAATTCAAAAGAACGAAGAAATAAGGCCATAATCGTCGTTATTTCCATACGCGCTAGATGCATACCAATACACATATGCATCCCGCCGCCATAAGGATAAAAGGCATAGCCTTTATTTGTTCTATGCAAAAATCTTTCCGGTTTATATTCCAGCGGATCTTCCCATAAATCAGGATGCCGGTGCGTGACATACATAGACAATGTGACTAAGCCATCTTCCTTAAGTTTATAAGCACCCAGCTGCGTATCTTGAGCTACATCTTTATAAGTAAGAAAGGCCGCAGGTGCTAAACGCATGGCCTCATCAATCGCCGCATTGAGAAACACAAAACGATCCAACGCTGCAAAGTGTACTGCTTTCTTTGTCGGCCAGCCCTCTACCACCTCAGCACGCCCGCGGGCTTGATGCTCTGGATGTTGCGCTAAATAATACAAGACCCACAGAAGAGTACTGATGATCGTTTCTTGTCCGGCAAAATAAAGCGTAAACAACTGATCCCTTAATTCTTTGGGATTCATAAATTGCGCAAACAAAGGTAACAGTGAATTTTCTGTATCTCGGCTTTCATTCTCAGATATGTCACGAATAGTGTTATCAATGGTCTTTAAAGCGGCTTTATATTTTAAGTTACCGGGTGTCGGTAATTTATTGAGCAGTCCATTAAAAACAAAAGATTTAATACCATGATCCGCTAGCTTTTCACTTACTAGTTCGATGGCCTGAATTAATTGTTGAGAGTTTTTATCTTCTGGTTTCAAGCCAAAGAGAATATGACTCATAATACTTTGCATCAACGGCTGAATAACATTTTCAGCATTGATCGCTGAACGGTCACTGATCTCCTGAAACTGCTTTAATGACTCATCGACCACCAAAGGAAACCACTCGGATACTTTGGATTTATTAAAAAAGGGCTGTAATTGTTTTCTTTGCTGCTCCCAGTCCTGACCATAACTATTAAACAAGCCATTACCGAAGGCAGGATAAAAAGCCTCATACAGCCTTTTTTTCATGTAATGCCCAGATTTTTCCTTCTTAAGCACCTGGGCAATATCATCGGGATGACTGACTAAATAATTAGTAAAGCCAAAGATTTTGAATTTTGCTATATCGCCATATTTTTCTCGGGTTTTAACTAAAAAACCCACAATATCCCAAGCAACCGATGGAAATGAATTAATAAAAGGGTAGCCATCATCCCCACGGGGCTCAAGAAGATCCTTAAAGGGGCATTTTTTTTCACTCATTGTCTTTCTCTTATAGTTTAACGGAAATCATGCCCATAAACGTACGGTCATTTATTGGATAATCCCCTGGTATAGAAGTGCCATCCGTACTGGGGTATCTCACATTTGCACCGAGTAAATTATTCACTTTAAACGTCAAATCAAAATATCCCAGCACCTTTTGACCCCGTAAAGTAAAATCAAGCAGCGTATAATCCGCTATCGCCGAGCGCGAATCTAACGAAGAACGCTCTCTGCCTATAATCGATGTGGAACGTAAGTTGGTTGACCAATTCGGTATAAATTCCCAATTGATCGCCGCAAAGACCTGATGTGCTGGCGCCGTTATAATAAACACATCTTTGGCTGTATTTTTAGGGTCTATTTTTAAATACGTATAGTTCATATCTACGGTTAGGTTTTCCAAAACTTGATAATTGGCATCCACCTCAACCCCATACGTATTAGCACCTTCAGAATTAATAAAAACATGACTTTCAGATTGCGTCGTCGTATCGACGAAGACACTTTCGGTAATTAAATTATCTGTTTCATACCAAAATAAATTCAGCTGGGTTCTAAAATTATAAGCCCATTGCTTATCGATAGACCACTCGACCGTTTGCGTTGTTTCCGGTTCCAAATCAGGATTCCCGGTTATTGCAATACCCTTGTTTGAATACATTTCAAAGAATGAAGGCGCTCTAAACGCGCGTCCGTACATTAATTTTGTCGTGAGCGAATAAGAGGCATTCCAAATTAAACTCGCTCTTGGGTTAACGGTTAAGCCAAAGTCAGAAAAATAGTCCAACCTGACGCCTGTCGTTAAACTAAAATCATTTAAGAAATTCCACTCATCCTGCACAAAACCATAACCATTAGAGCGTGAGTCACCGTTAGCAAAGGCAGGTACACCAATCTCTTGAACATCTTGAACAGGTCCAATAGGCAGCAGCGAATTAAAAGGGCCTTGAATGAAATTACGTTCTTCATGTACACCCGTCGTACCATTATATTTAAAACCTGCCCCGACATGAATTTTATGGTTCTCTATTCTTTCGTAAAGGGTCGCTATCTGAGTCGATACAATATGCGAAGTATAACCAAAGTTATCGATAACAGGATCAACAAATATACCGCCCATTGCGCCTTGTGGAAACATATTGGCCTGAGCATCAAACACATAACCGGTGTAATTCAAATCCAAGGTTGTTAGCCAATCTGACGGCCCAAATCTTAATTTTAACCCTGTTACCCAGCTATCACTTTGTATATACCCCTTATTATCCAGCGCTTTCGCAATACCGACACCATTTTGAGTTTTATTATGGATATAGCGTAAGTATAATTCCGCTTGCTTCTTATAGTGTGCCGAAAGCTTAATATCGATTTCTTCCTTGCCGTTATTAATCGAACTAGGGGCTAAAGAAGCACTTGTATTGAACGCGCTATCCATTAATGTTTGCCGATCACGGCTAACAATACCTTGGCTGCCGTTCGTCGTTGATCCTTGTGCCGAAAAATTCACTTTTATATCATGGGACTTAAAGCCATGATTAAGCCAGCCGCCATAGGTATCTAAACTGCCGACAAAGGTTCCCATATCCGTGCCAGTGCGTTGCTTGGTAATGATATTAATCACCCCTGAAAAGGCATCCGCACCATAAAGAGCGGAACCTGGCCCTTTAATGATTTCTATACGCTCTATATTTTTTGTTAAATGGCTTAAAGAAAAATGAGAGCTGCTTTCTACCGCGCTATTAATGGCAATGCCATCTAAGTACATCAGAATGGGTGCGTTAGTCTCTGATCCCATACCGCGTATTACATACACAGGAAAAAATCCGTTTGAATAGGACACATGAATACCAGGCACCGTTGCCAAGACTTCTTCTAGTGTTATTGCGCCGATAGCTTCTATCTCTTCTGAGTTAATCACATAAATAGAAGACGGCGACTCTTTCACTAATTGCTCGTAACCCGACGCTAACATGATGGTATCACCGTAAAGGTCCGTTAAGTCATCCGCCCATAAAGGCTGCATAAAAAAGAAAGGAAAAACCGTTAATATTTTTAAAGTATCCATTGCGAGTCCCCATTGAAAGTTAACTTATTTTGGTTATGTGAGGACTTTGACTGGGCGGAGTGATGGCTCCAAAAATAAGCGACAGGTCTTTAAAAAAGATAGCACTGACGACTGATTGCCGATTCTGTCCTTGAACGGTAAAGCGCATAACATTGAGTCCCGTCTCACCTCGCGTATGTCGCTTTTTTTTAAAAACAATTTTTTGAATTGCTTGCCAATCCATTTTATTATCAACGGCGATAGAAAAGTCTTGAAAGATACCGGGCGTGATTAAGATAACGCCATCCTGCACAGTATGAACACGTGCTTTTGCGATATTGGTTTTTATTCTACCTTCTTTGATGCCTGTTCGTAACCACAAAAAAAATGCTTGATCTTTCGGTTCGCTTTCCTGGCTTATTATTTCTATGTTGTTATTTAATCTCGCTTTTTTATCACTTTTTTTACTGGTTATCGCTGCCGTATTTTCGAGTAATGCTTGTTGTGGTAGTCGTGGTATCGGTGCGGGATCTGTAGTGGCCGTATAAGCAGAGACCTTATCTTCTGTTGATGGAAAAAATGCCAAAAAATCAAGCGGGTCTAATTCTTCAGGTAATTCAGGCATTGTTTCAGGGTATCTCTCGGCTATTGGGGCCTGTTCAGTGTCTGTGATTACGTTTCTATCCTGAGCAATACAATCCGATGCCTCTAAAGCACTCGCTTTTTCTATCTCGGGTTCCTGAGAGTCTACATACGGTATTAAGGCGCCTGCAAATTGATCAGGCTGATGATCAGGATTATTCCATAGTTTAGAGACTGGAATCTTCATAACCGTAACGGCCTTATGAGACCAATCCTCATGACTTACGGTTACTTTAAAAATCGCCGCGTCATTCTCAAGTGACAACACTCCCTGCGCTTGAAGAAGATCATATATTGGCCCATTACTGGACGGTAAGGCTGAATGCCCTTCTTTGGCAAGCTGCGCACGAATACTATTGAGGGTACGTTTACTCAGTAACCAACAATATTCCCCCTTAACCCACCCAGCAGCAGACTGACTGTTCAGTGTTATTACTTCATCCTGTAATAAGTAACGTAATGAGGTGATTATTTTTTCATGTAAGGGTTTAGCAATAGCATTGTGATTCGATTCTGCGCCTAAATTACTGGCAATGGATTTACGATCTGCGAGGGAAACAATTTCCCCAATAGAGCCAGCGTTGTCAGCATCACCTGAAACACTGGCTAACCATTGCAATAAAACAGTCGGTTGACGACTAAGCCACGCCATCCCCTCGTCAGGAATGATTTTATAGGTAAGTAATGGGGCTGATTTTTCAGGTATTTGGGAAACTCTTTTCCTGGAAAATTGATAAAGATACCAAGTCCCTTGCTCATCTAAAACCCCCTGCCACGGCACCCATTGCTGTGCTTGATGGTCTTGATCATAAACCGTGATTATTTGATGGACGACAGGTTTGGCTAAGTCATGACAAAGTGCTGCCAAAAATACCGCATAAGTCCACATATCTTGTTGTGCAGAAACCTCCTCGGCACTGCCGTTAGCAGATAACACATAAGAGCGACGAATTTTTAACGCAATCACACAAACTTCCAAGGTATGCTCTAACAGACCTCCTTGGTGGGCGTGATGATGGATTTCTGAGGCAGGCAATAATTGAACAAAGCGAGCAAAATTATGAATGCTTTTTTGATAAAGACGGGCAAAATTAGCTTCCGACAAGCCGGCTAATTCTTTAATATGCGCTAAACGGCCTAAATGAGGTGCTAACAATTGATCAACTGATAGCACCGTCAGTATCCCTGGAATAGCCGGGGCTGGTTTTATAGGGTCTGTGATCGCTTTAGGTGGTGGGATTTTTATGAATAAGCGACTTAATAACTTATGCATCTGAATCCCAGCTTATCTCCGCCTCATTAATGAGTGCATTAATAAATTTAGACTCCATACTGCCTTTGTGTTGAAGTTTAATCGCTGCCACATGCTGTGGACGGATATATTTTAAAACCGAGGGCTCAATACGTAATTTACGGCTGGCCATTTCCCAATAACTCGAATGGATGCCAAGTAAAATCGTCGTGCCACAATTGGTTAAGAAATCTTCAGAAAAATGTGTCGGTGATTGCGAAGCGCACCATAAAGCCAAACCAAACTTACGCCCTTCTTTAGCAATGATATTAATAATATTAGCCGGGTCATCGCGAATAAATTTATGGGCTTCGTCTAAGAAAACAATATGCTGCACATCCGGTTTAACGCCAGAATCCCGACATCGCCTAAAAATCTCTTCTAAGCGCAAATAAACAAACATCACTTGCTCATCGTCGCTAAGATTCTTTAATTGGTGACAGCGGCCTTTAGAATCGCCAAAAGGCGGTGGATTAGGTCTGAATATACCCGAGGCATTAAGATTATTAAGTCGTTCAATAACGCTTTGTAAGACATCCTTGCTGTTATATTTCATTACATCACTCAGTTCGCGACCTGATTCAATGGTCTCTACATAGGTTGTAAATTCTGCTGTAACTTTTAATTTTGCCGCTTCTAAAGATTTTCGTGTTTTTTCAATATCGGTATCATTGCTTGAAGACTGATGTTTTTGCAGGGCACGATTCAAACTGAGGGTTAATTTATTGACCTTATCTAAAGTACTAATGGATTGATTATTAGCACCCAAATATAACGCTTTTAACTTATGCTCGGCATAGTTCAGTAAATCATCAATCGTTGGATAATACGTTTTTAGCGCTAGGTAGTCCTGCTGATCGATTAACTGATCTCTTATTTTTTCAGTAATCTCTTTTTTTATCCATGACTGAGGATGCGTGTCATAACAACCATTGAGCAAATAAACATCATTTAGTAAATTTCTTAACGCTGTTTCTTGTTTAGAGCCTAATTGTCGACTGGAGGCATTGATCATACGAATGATTTCATTAATACGTCGTCTTACGCCCCCTGAATGCCGATCATGACTTAATTTAAGAGGATTGTAGCCAAAATGGGTGGCTTCTGAATAAATAGCAGAAATTGCATTGTGTTGTTCTAGTTCATTATGAACATCAAAAATATCCACTTCTATTTTTTGTTGTAAGGCGCTTTGTATTAATCGTGTTGCTTGGTAACTTTTGCCCGTACCAGACATCCCTGTCAACAACAAATGGCCATTAATCAACTCGTTGCTATTAATAGAAATTGCTTGTCGTGTCTTTTTTTGTCGATATTGATATTCATTAATGCCAAAAAAATGTTCCAAGACAATCTCCCTCTTTGAGCTTAACTGTCATGATAGGTATTTTATGAGTATTTTTAAATAAGAAACCCTGTATGAAATGATAAAGGGTTTTTCTTAGATTTTATTAGTGTGGTTTTTGCTTTTAAAAAGAGAAAAATAAAAAAATACCTAAGTTAGATAAGTTAAAAGATAGTTAATATAAGTTACAGGGCAAAAAAAACCTCTGTAATCCTTTACAGTCGTTACTTGTAAGAAAATGTCTATTCCCAAAGTCACAATAGGGTGTTCCTAAAGTCACAATAAACCGTTCCTAAAGTCACAGTAGTTTGTTCCCAAAGTCACAATCACTGTTCCTAAAGTCACAATAAGATTTCTTAGCTTTATTTTTGGTTTTAAATGCATAAAAATAAAAAAACCGTTCCCAAAGTCACTATAGCCTGTTCCTAAAGTCACAATAAGATTTTTTAGCTCTTTTTTGGGTTGTAAATGCATAAAAATAAAAAAACTGTTCCTAAAGTCACTATAGTTTGTTCCCAAAGTCACAATGGCTGTTCCTAAAGTCACAATAATATTTCTTAGCTCTATTTTTGGCTGTAAACGCATAAAAATAAATAAACTATTCCTGATACCACAATAGTATTGTATAGTGCATCATAAGATTTTGTTCCTGATACCTCAATAGTTATGGCTGACTTTCTTGCTTCTGATAAGCATAAACAAACGGATTTTTTTATCTGTGATGTCTTTGATACTTACAAGGATGACTCTGCGTCAATGGAGCACCCTGTATTTAGTTTATCCACCAAGCCTGATCACAGGATGTTGGTGTATCAGTACAATGGTAACATCATCAAAATAAAACCTAGTTACACAGGTCTAGCTACTATTCACGACAAGGATATATTACTTTACCTTACTTCTTGTTTGATGAATGCAAAAAACAACGGCGAACGCATCTCGAGTAGAGTTCGTTTTACTGCTTACGATTACCTAAGTTCAACCAATAAAACGATTAATGGAAAGTCATATATTCAATTAAAAGATGGGTTAGAAAGGCTAAGTGGTACCCGAATTGAAACAGACATCAAAACCAATGGTAAAGAGGTGCTTTCTGAATTTGGCTTAATTGATAGTTGGCATATTGTTAAAGAAGGTAAGGATGGTCGTATGGTGGCAGTGGAAGTTGTTCTTTCTGATTGGTTTTATAATTCAGTATTAGGCAATGCTGTACTAAGCATTGATAAGGATTATTTTAAACTTAGGAAGCCTACTGAGCGTCGCTTATATGAAATAGCTAGGAAGCATTGTGGTAATCAAGTGGTCTGGAAAATAAGTCTAGATAAATTAAAAGATAAAATAGGATCAAATTCACCACTGAATAAACTGCGTTTTAATATCAATAAAGTAGCTGAAACCAACCACCTACCTGAATACAATATCTCAATGAAAGATGATATTGTCATGTTTACCCGAAAAGAACCACCGAAAGAAAATAAAGCACCTGCTAAGTTGCCTAAGCATGTGACTGAAAAAGAAATTAAACAACATGCTCGACCTGGAGAAAAAACGGAAGAGGTTAAACAGCGCTTAATAAAAGCTATGAAGGACGCGGTAAGATAGATTTATTCCTGAAAATACTGAGAGTCACTACAAAATACTAATTATGATTACTACTATTTTTGCTACAAAATCATCAACAAAAACAAGTATTGCTGTTTCAGCAGGGGTATACCTTAAAAATAAAGGAGTTGATGTTTTACTTTGTGATTTAGATTCACAAAAATCAGCGGTTATTTGGATGGAATATCGTGATGCTGATCACTCATTAACATCAATCCCTACCGTTGAAAAATCAGGAACGACAGTTTATTCATCACTAAAAGAATTATCATCTAAGTATGAGCATTTAATTTGTGATTGTGGTGGTAAAAATGATGCAAGTGGTCGGTATGCTTTGCTCGTTAGTGATTTGGTTATTGTGCCTGTGTTTCCATCAAATATCAGTTTAATGACACTTAATCAGTCATTGAGATCTTTAGAAGAAGCTAAAGTACAAAATGAAGGATTACGAGCCGTTATTGTTTTAACTGGAGTAAATTCAAATCCGCGCATAAAAGATACGGATGAAGCTCGTGAAGCAATAGCAGCGTTGATTGCGGATTATGATTACGTTACTTTAGCTAAAGGTTTTATTACTGCCCGAAAAGTTTGGTCTGATATTAGCTGTACTGGGCAAGGTATTACTGAAACAACTAACGAAAAAGCAGTTTCTCAATTTATAGAACTAATGAACGAGGTATTAAAGTAATGGCGATAGGGAAAATTGCACGGCCTATTAAAGGCGAATTGCCCGAAACAACACAAGAATTTATAGCGAATTCTGAAAATTATATTCCTGATCCAGTAGACCCTTTTGATGCGAATTTATTGAAAAAATTAACATTAGAAGAGCTAGCTGTTAGATATAAAGAAATTGATTATCAAAGCCAGCTGTTTAAAGGACAAATATTACTGGAAGCAAGAGATAGGTTTCAATCAAACATAGAGTTTGGCCAATGGCTTTCCGTAAACTTTACGGAACTAAATAGTAGTAATACAGGAAAATTAATTAACTTAGCTAGGTTTTTTCATGGCGATCGAACGCTAGAAGGAATTCCTGTTTCTGCTGGGTATCTTATATCTGCACCAAAAAATAAAGAAATTGCAGAGGATGTTTATAGAAAAATTAAGGATAAAAACCTTAAGCTTGAAGAAATTAAAGCGGTGATTAATAGCTATAAACAGGAAGCTACATCTTCACCTGAGGAGGTCCAAGATGAAAATGATGAAACTAAAGAGAAAAAAACTCGACTAGGAATGGATGTTACTGCGTTTGCTAGTCATTTGTTAGGAAGTACGTTTTTTGGTAAATCGGATGCATTTATAAAATCTGTATTAACAGAAGCTTTAGTGCAACTCAGTAATCGGCATAAAAATTAATTATCATGTCCAACTTGTTTAGATAATTAGGTGGAAAAGTATCCTGCGGGCATGGAAAAAGTGGCGGTAAGTTTATTGAACTTATCCTGAAATATTAGATGTTACTATTACTTCTAAAAACAATTACCTCAGATTGATAAAAGCTCAGAAAATTGATAACAACAGCTACAAAAAACGGAACCCATGACCCAAGCCCCCAACAATCTAGCAGCCTTTATTTGGTCGCTTGCCGATCTACTGCGCGGTGATTTCAAACAAAGCCAATATGGCCGCGTCATTTTACCCTTCACTTTATTACGTCGTTTAGAGGGTGTGCTAGAGGATAGCAAAGAAGCCGTCTTAGCAGAATATAATAAAGTCCAAGCCATGGGCTTACCCGAAGAAGCGCAAGAAAAAATGTTATTACGCGCAACTAATGGCTTATCCTTTTTTAATACCTCAAAAATGGATTTATCCAAATTGGGTGAAGCCGGCATTAAAGATAACCTCGAATCCTATATTCAAGGTTTTTCCAAAGATGCACGTGAAATATTTGAATACTTTAACTTTGCCGAATTTATTGGCCAGCTGAATGATGCGGATCTACTCTATAAAATAGTCCAAAAAGTAAGACAAACAGACTTAAGCCCCAAAGCTATTTCCAATCATGATATGGGCTTAGTGTTTGAAGAGCTCATTAGACGTTTTGCTGAAAGCTCTAATGAAACTGCCGGCGAGCACTTTACTCCGCGCGACATTATACGCCTGACAACAGCACTTGTTTTTATGGAAGATGATGACGCCTTAACCAAAGCCGGCATTATTCGCACCATTTATGACCCCACAGCAGGCACTGGTGGTTTTTTATCATCAGGTATGGAATACGTACATGAATTAAATCCTCAGGCGGTAATGCGCGCGTTTGGCCAAGAACTTAATCCAGAAAGTTACGCTATCTGTAAAGCGGATATGCTGATTAAAGGCCAAGAGGTTAGCAATATTAAATTAGGCAACACCTTATCTAATGATCAACTCTATGCCGATAAATTTGATTACATGCTCTCCAATCCTCCCTTTGGTGTGGACTGGAAAAAGATCGAACAAGACATTAAAGATGAAAACAGCTTAAAAGGTTTTGATGGCCGCTTTGGTCCAGGTTTACCACGCGTTTCAGACGGCTCTTTATTATTTCTATTACATCTGATTAGTAAATTCAGAGGTGCAGAACAAGGCGGTGCGCGTATCGGTATTATCCTGAACGGCTCGCCGTTATTTACTGGTGGCGCAGGCTCAGGTGAATCCGAAATTCGTCGTTATATACTCGAAGCGGATTTATTAGAAGCTATTGTCGCCTTACCGACGGATATGTTCTACAACACAGGCATCGCCACTTATGTCTGGGTGTTATCCAATAAAAAAGCCGAACAGCGCAAAGGAAAAGTACAACTGATTAATGGCGTTAACCTTTTCGGTAAAATGCGTAAATCCTTGGGTTCTAAACGTAATGTTATGGACGAAAAGGACATTGCCACCATTACCCGTAGTTTTGGCGCATTTGAAGTAGTCGATGCCCAAGTGCTAGATAAACCCACGGAACAAAAAAGCAATCGCGGTCGTCAATCCACTAACCCAAAAACCGAAGCCCCTAAAACCTTCTCCAGCAAAATTTTCAACACGCATGAATTTGGCTATCGTCGTATCACGATTGAACGGCCTTTAAGAGAATCCTATCAATTCAGTGATGAGCGTATTGCAGAATTACGCTTTGCCCCCAAACCACTAAACGCGGTAATGAAATGGGCTTATGCAGAATTTGGTAGCGACTGGTCTGATAGTGAAGGCTGTGAACGGTATGGTGTATTAAGCGAACATGAAGAAAGTATTCGTAAATATATCAAAAGCCACTTTAGTGAGTTAAAAGAAAAACAAATTAAAGACTTACTGGATAATAAAACCTGGGCAACCCAAAAACAAAGTCTGCTTAAAGCTAAACAACTGCAACAACAAATTGGCTCAGCACAGCATGATGATATGAATGGCTATGATGCAGCACTCAAAGCCACAGGGGCTAAACTCGATACCAAAGAGAAAAAACAAATAACCAGCGCAGTTAGCTGGAAAAACCCCGGTGCTGAAAAGGTCATTAAAAAAATACATAAGACTAAAACCAACCCACTTTATGGCTTGTTTGAGGTCAATGGACAAACGATTGAATATAAGCCTGATGGTGATTTACGCGATAATGAAAACGTCGCCCTTGATCCTAGCCAAACGGTCAACGCCATCAACGAAGCCTACTTTAAAAAAGAAGTGCAGCCGCATGTGCCTGATGCGTGGATTGATGCCAATAAAAAAGATGCCAAAGATGAAGAAATCGGCATAGTCGGTTATGAAATCCCCTTTAACCGCCATTTCTACCAATATCAACCGCCGCGTGATTTAGTCGATATTGATGCCGATTTAGATAAAGTCAGTGCGGAGATTATGGAGCTGTTGCGCGAGGTGCATTCGTGATTGAAATTTATTCAACCGATAAATTTGATTGTTGGTTTTCTGGATTACGTGATAAACAGGCGCAAAAACGCATTCAAGTTCGTATTGATCGTGCGGCAGCGGGTAATTTTGGTGACTGTAAGCCAGTAGGTGAAGGCGTATCTGAAGTGCGCATACATTACGGAGCAGGTTACCGCCTTTACTTTATACAGCGTGGCTTAGACGTTATTGTTTTGCTTGCTGGAGGTGATAAATCAACTCAACAAAAAGATATTCAAACTGCGTTAACATTAGCGCATGAATTATAAGGAAAACTAATATGGCACTTAAACTCAATAAATGGAATACGCTTGATTACCTTAAAACAGATGAGGATCGAGCAGCCTATCTTGAAGCTTGTTTTGATGAAGCGGGTGATGACCCTATCTTTATTGCTAAAGCATTAGATAATATTGCCAAAGCAAAAGGCATGAATGATCTAATGTTAGATAAAGTTGAACCTAGTTTTTCTTCAATTTTAAAAGCAATGAAAGCTTTAGGTATTCGCCTTCATGCTGAAGCTGTGACGCATTGAAATATCAGAGCCTCAACCCATTATTTTAGATGTAAATGTCTATTCATGATTGAACAAAACGAAGAAATTGAAAATAGAATATTAATGGACGTTGTTGTTGATGCCCATGATAAAGAAGAGCGAGCAATAGGCTGGTTTTATTATATTGCTGAAGGCTTAGAATTTCCTTTTCAAGCCAAATGTATTGCTAAAAAATCCAGATCACCTTTAAAGGTGGGTCAGGAAGTCACTGTTATTGACATCGCTAGTGGAGACGATTGCGAATCTAAAATATTTATGAAGATCAAATATGATGACGATGTATTGTCTGTGCCTTTAGAGCAACTTGAAATAATAGACGATAAGCCTAATTCGAAAATAATTATTGAAGACTGGCATTACTGGATAGGTAGAGGTTATGGCTTCTAATCTACTGGAAAACACCGAATACAAACACTGGCTAAAAGACCTCAAGAAAAAGCTATTACAATCACAGCTTAAAGCCGTGGTGAAGGTCAATAGCACGCTGTTGGAGTTTTATTGGGAATTAGGCGAAGAGATTGTCTTTAGGCAAAGCCAAGCGCGTTGGGATGATGGTTTTTTAAAGCAACTAAGCCAAGACTTAATGGCTGAATTTCCAGAGATGAAAGGCTTTTCCGAACGGAATTTAAAATACATTCGTCAGTGGGTGGTGTTTTATTCCAGCGAACAAGCAATTGGGCAACAGCTTGTTGCCCAATTAAGCCAAATCCCCTGGGGACATAATCTAAAAATTATCACCCAATGCCAAAGCGTTGAAGAGGCGGTCTATTATGTGCAAAACACGTTCGACAATGGCTGGAGCCGTAGCGTATTAACGCATCAAATAGAAAGCGGGTTATGGCAACGCGAAGGCAAAGCCATCAGCAACTTTAGTGAAACCTTACTCGCGCCACAATCTGACCTTGCCCAGCAAGCCTTAAAAGATCCTTATGTGTTTGATTTTCTAACCCTGAGTAAACAACACAGCGAACGTGAGTTAGAACAAGGATTGATAGAACATATTACCCACTTCTTATTAGAGCTAGGCGCTGGCTTTGCCTATATGGGCAAACAATATCCGATACACGTCGGCGAGCGTGACTTCTTTATCGACTTACTGTTTTACCATGCCCAATTACATTGCTATGTGGTGATTGAACTTAAAATAGGCGACTTTGAACCCGAACACGCAGGCAAGCTGAATTTTTATATTAAAGCCATAGATGAGCAATTACGCAGCGAGTCAGATCAGCCGACGATTGGTATTTTATTGTGTAAAAATAAAGATCGACTGGTCGCTGAATATGCTTTGAGTGATATAAAAAAACCGATTGGTGTCTCGGAATATCAGTTAACACAATCACTGCCTAAAGACCTACAGTCTAAGTTGCCCAGTATTGAGGCGATTGAAAATGAATTGAGTGGTGAGGTATGAAAGATCAACCGCTCATTTTTAAAACCCATGTTTTTTAACGTTGGATGCAAAAAACTGATTTGTCGGATACGCTGCTTTTGAATGCGGTGGCTGAAATGGAACGGGGTTTGATTGATGCCGATTTAGGCGGCGGCGTGGTTAAAAAAACGAATCGCGTTGCCTAATCGCGGCAAAAGTGGCAGTGTACGAACCTTAATTGCCACTAATAAAAATGACCGTTGGTTTTTTGTGTTGGGATTTGAGAAAAATCAACGTGAGAACATCAGTCAAAAAGAACTGCTATTTTTAAAAGATTTTTCTGCAGATTTACTTAAAATGTCAGATGAAAAATTAGTAAATTCAATCAAAAGTAAAAATTTATTGGAGGTTAGTCATGAAAGACAATAAAAAAAGCCCAATACTTGATGCTATTTATGAAACAGCGTCTGATTTGCATAGTTGCGGGGCTTTTACGGATGAGCAATTGGAAAAATATCAGCAACTTGCACCCAATCCCAGCCCTATTATTTTAGACGATGATGTTTTGGCGTATTTGAATAAGAAATGTGATTTCAATGCTGACAAAGTGCAGGTTTTGATTAACGATTGGTTACGCAAGGATATTGAAATTGCACGGTCGGTTTCATGAAATATCAGGCTTATACACTTGTTTTTAAAGCCTATTATACAGACCCAAAACTCTCAACAATGTTGAGAGAATATAGAGTCACGAAAAAAAATTTAGAGAATGCTGCAGTTTGGGCTATTTATGAGTAATAAATATCAGGCGTATGCTGAGTATAAGGATTCTGGGGTTGAGTGGTTGGGGGATGTGCCTGAGCATTGGAACGCTCGACAATTAAAATTTCTTTGCTCCTGCAATGATGAAGTTTTATTCGATTCAGTTAATCCCGATTATGAAATTGAATATGTAGATATTGGCAGTGTTTCAGCAACTGAAGGAATTACAAAAACAGAAAACATGACCTTTGCTAATTCACCATCTCGCGCAAGAAGAATTGCGCGTGACGGTGATGTTATTGTTTCAACAGTTAGAACATATTTAGAAGCAATTGTGCCAATTGATAACCCGCCTGAAAATTTAGTAGTATCAACGGGATTTGCAGTAATTCGACCGAATCAATTTTTACAAAAAGGCTATGCCGCTTATTGCTTAAGAGCTAATGGTTTTATTAAAGAAGTTGTTGCTCGTTCTGTTGGCGTAAGCTATCCCGCAATTAATGCTTCTGACCTTGTGAATATAAAAGCGCCTGAACCTTCACTTTCAGAACAACAAAAAATAGCCAACTTCCTCGACCACGAAACCGCCAAAATCGATACCCTGATCGAAAAACAACAACAGCTAATAAAACTGCTAAAAGAAAAGCGTCAGGCAGTCATTAGCCATGCCGTGACTAAAGGTTTAAATCCCAACGCTCCCATGCGCGACTCAGGTGTTGAGTGGTTGGGTGAAGTGCCTGAGCATTGGAATGTGAAACCACTTAAATGCGTTTGTAATTTAATTGACGGAGATAGAAGTTCTGTTTATCCAAACGAAAATGATTTAGTTGATAATGGTATTCCTTTCGTTTCATCTAAAAATATAGTCAATTACAAACTGACAAAGAAAAATCTTAACTATATAACTCGTGAAAAATTTGAAAAATTAAGTCGAGGAAAGTTAATTGCAGGCGATTTAGTCATTACAGTGAGGGGCACAATTGGTCATGTTGGAATCTTTGACCCTGAAATAATTGGTTGTGAAACAGGGTTCATAAATGCTCAGATGATGATTATAAGACCAATAAATGGACTTACAGATTATCTACAACAAATTAGCGAGAGTTCGTTATGGCAATCTCAATTAGGCGTAGCAGCTTATGGTTCAACAGTTAAGCAATTATCAAATGAGGTTTTAGGAAATATCTGTATTGCCATTCCACCTATTGATGAATTATCTAATTTTGTTAGTTATATAAAACAGTGTTGTGAAAAAGTTGAACATTTAATTTTTCATGCAAATTCAGCAATCGAACTCATGCAAGAACGTCGTACAGCCCTAATATCTGCCGCTGTCACAGGCAAAATTGATGTGCGGGATTGGACACCACCTAATGTCTAAGGAAATGGTAGAAAACATTACCCGAATTATTCAAGCGTATGCGCCAGTTGATGCGATTTATCTTTACGGTTCACGCGCTAAACAAACCGCACATGAAAACAGCGATTGGGATATTGCGGTTATATTCTCCGATTACGAAACGGATTTGATGGAGCGGTTATTACGCCCACAAACGCTAGAAGCGACACTGGAACGGGAATTAAAATTGTACAATAAAATTAGCGTGGTTGATTTGGAAACTGCGCCTGTTTACCTGCAATACAGCATTTTAATGTCTGCGGTAAAATGGTTTGACCGCAACGTACCGCACGTCAAACGCGTTGAGCAAGGCATTTTGTCAAAATGGGAAAAGGATTATGAGAGATATTGCGTATGAGCAAGCGTTGATTCGGCATCAGCGAAAAATGCTGCGAATTTTAGATGAATACCATAGCGAAGACACAGAAAACTGGACGGAGCGTGATTTTTTAGCCATTCAACGAGCATTGCAGATTTATATTGAATCGTTCATTGGGATGGCACGTTATTTCGTGCAGCAAAAATATACTTTATCGGTCAGCCAATCGCGTGAAGCATTGGACGAGCTGAAAAGTCGTGGCTATTTGACAGCCCAGCAACATGACGAGCTGTTAAAAATTGTCGGTTTTCGGAATGTGTTGGTGCATGATTATCTGGAGTTAAACGACGGCATTGTGCAAGCGGTGATTACCAAACGACATTACGCGATTATTGAAAATTTGTTTATCGAATGGCGGCAGGCGTTGGAGTCGATGAAATGAGTAAAGAAGAAGTATGACCACTCTGTGAGCGTTGCCTTATATGAAATTAAAACCTTAAAGATTGAATTATGAATAGACAGCAAGCATTAACGATATTAAGCAGACTTAAACCTGATTTAGTCAAACGCTTTGGGGTTACGCGTTTGGCATTGTTTGGTTCTACTGTAAGGAATGAAGCAAAGGCGGGAAGCGATATAGATATTGTGGTTGCTTTTGAGGGTGTTGCCACCCCTGAAAGATATTTTGGTGTGCAATTTTTATTAGAAGATGAATTCAATGCGCCAGTAGATTTGGTCACTGAAAAAGCAATGCGCGAAGAATTACGGCCTTTTATAGAGCGGGAGGCGATCAATGTCTGAAAGGGAATGGCGATTTTATCTTGATGATATGTTGAGGTTTTCTGAAAATGTCGTGGCCTATAGGGATATTAGGTATTGATAACGATACAGTATGGAGCATTATTCAGGATGATATTCCCGCTTTAATTGTTGAGTTGATACGTATTTCATCATCATAATAGTTATTTAGAATAAATAGGGATTTTGTGTATGGACAACAAAGCAAACAGATCGGGAAGTAATTCTTTAAAATTGCCTTAACTTCTCATTTTGTTTATCATGGGTTTCAATGGGATTAACCTTGAGTAGCTTGCATGAAATACAATGATATTAGTTATACAGATAAGATTGGGCAGCTTCAGTCAGTTTATGAGTTCTCAACTAAGCTAGCGGAAGCAGTAGGTATTTCTCGCAGAACACTTCTCAATTGGCGAGATAAGCCAGATTCGATCAAAGCTGAGCATTGTTTAAGTATTGATGTGTTGTACTGTCAACATTTCTTAATTCCTGAATGGGATAAACCCAAGCAATCTTTTTCCCCAGTGCTTTTACCCGATGACTTGCCTAATAACAAGGCCTTATTGATGCCTTTCCTGCGGCGCTTGAGTTATGGCACGATTGAAATTGAAACAGATATATTGAAAGCAGATTTTGATAAGGTGCTAGATGAAAATAAGTTACCTAAAAATATGCCGAGACAGGCATTTTACGAAGCAGTGAATACATTTTTTACGCATCAATGGCTTTGGCAGAAGATTATTGAACATGATGAACAGCTGATTATTAACGAAGAGAGTATCAAAAATTTACATGCTAATTTTATGCGTGGAGCATATGAACAGGCGGGTTTTTACTCTGAAAAAATTCGTGTTATGGGGCGTTTGGAGAATGTATATACCACTTTGCCTGAAGATATTCCTGAAGAGATGAATCGTTGGGTTTATAAAGCGGCTAGTGCATCAACTTTGGATGAAATTGCTAAAGCACATGCTTATTTTATTACCATTCACCCGTTTGGTGACGGTAATGGCCGCGTCGGTCGGGCGCTAGTGATGGCGCAATGTTTAAATGCTCGCTTAATGCCACCCGTTTTTGATGGTAAAAATCGAGCTATGTATTACGCAGCGATGGAGCATGCGATGTTACATGGGCGTTATATGCCACTTATTCGTTTGTTTTATGAGGCGGCGCAGCGCGGTAAAGAAAGCGAATGATTGAGCAGCTGCTTGGCAACTAGAAATAAGGGATTTATAGATGAGTAAGGCAAACGAAGTTGTATTTCAAAACGATATGATCAATCAGCTCGTCGCTAATGGCTGGCTGTTAGGGCAACCTGAACACTACAACCGAAAACTGGCCTTGTATGAGGAAGATGTTTTAGGCTTTGTTAAAGAAACCCAAGACCAGCAATGGCAAAAATTCTGCGCACTTTACCCTAACAACCCTGAACAAAAGTTTTTAGAACGCGTCGCTACGCAACTCAATAAAGCTGATCCTAATGCCGCCAATAAAGAAATGCGGACTTTCGGTACCTTGGGTGTTTTACGCCATGAATTGCGTGACCGTGGGACACGCTTTAGCTTATGCCAGTTTAAACCCGAGCATGATTTAAACCCTGATACTTTGGCACGTTATCAGCAAAACCGTTGCCGTGTGGTACCTGAGTTGGTTTATAGCCCGTGGGCTACTGAAGAGCATTTAGCACAAACAGGTACGAAAGCTAAAGCCTGGCGGATTGATCTGGTGCTGTTTGTTAATGGCTTGCCGATTGCCACTTTAGAATTAAAATCTGAGTTTAAACAGGCGGTACAAAATGCCATTAAACAATATAAAACCACCCGTTTTTCCATTGACCCTGCCACTAAAAAGTCAGAACCTTTATTAAGCTTTAAACGCGGTGCCTTAGTGCATTTTGCGGTCAGTCAATATGAAGTGTATATGGCGACTCGATTAGAGGGTGAAGACACTTACTTTCTACCGTTTAATAAAGGTACAGCAGACGGTGGTGCTGGTAATGATGTACCAGAAGACATTAATCAATATGCTACGGATTATTTATGGAATGAAGTGTTACTGCCTGATAATCTGTTAAAAATACTTGCAAGGTTTGTGCATTTACAGATTGAAGAAAAAGAAGATTGGGAAGGCCGAAAGTATAAAAAAGAAACCTTAATATTTCCGCGTTATCATCAATGGGATGTGGTGAGTAAATTAGTTGAGGCAGCTAGAACGGAAGGACCAGGACATAAATACTTAATTCAACACAGCGCGGGGTCGGGTAAATCGAATTCGATTGCTTGGGTCGCGCATCAGTTATCGTCTTTACATAATGCCAGCGGCCATAAGCAGTTTGATTCGATTATTATTGTTACCGATAGAAATGTATTAGATGCCCAACTACAAGAAACCATATCCCAATTTACTAGTGTTGAGGGTGTGGTTGGGCGTATTAATAATCAAGAAGGTGATGGTTCTAAATCGGAAAAACTGGCCCACGCTTTAGAAAATTCTCAGCCGATTATTATTGTCACCATTCAGACTTTTCCCCATGTATTAAAAGCCATAGAAAACAGCGTGAGCTTAAAAGAACGCAATTATGTGGTGATTGCAGATGAGGCGCATTCATCACAAACAGGCTCGACAGCACGGCAGTTAAAAGAAGTGTTGATGGTGGACAGCCAAGAGGAAGAATTAAGCACAGAAGATATATTGGATGCGGTGATGGCTTCACGTCGGGCTTCATCAAATCTCAGTTATTTAGCCTTTACCGCCACGCCTAAAACCAAAACCTTAGAGCTGTTTGGCCGCTTACCTAATCCGAATGAAGCATCGTCTAAAACCAATAAACCTGAAGCCTATCATGTGTACAGCATGCGCCAAGCGATAGAGGAAGGTTTTATTCTGGATGTGCTGAAAAATTATACCAATTACAAAGTCGCCTATAACTTGGCGATGAAGATTCAAGGATCTGATCAAGAGGTGGAAAGTAAGCGAGCCAAGGTTAAGCTGAATCAATGGGTGCGTTTACATGATTACAATATCTCGCAAAAAGTGCAGGTGATTGTTGAGCATTTTAAAGATAACGTGATGGGCTTGTTAGGAGGCCAAGCCAAAGCGATGGTGGTGACCAGTTCACGTAAAGAAGCTGTGCGTTATAAGCTTTGTTTTGATAAATACATCACTGAAAAAGGCTATCAAAAGATCCATGCCATGGTGGCATTTTCAGGTGAAGTTGAATTTAACGAAAAAGATCCGAATGTTGATGGCTTAATTGGTGAGAAATATACTGAAAAAAATATGAATCCTAACCTTAAAGGCCGCGATATGCGTAAAGCCTTTGATTCGGACGATTATCAAGTAATGCTGGTGGCGAATAAGTTTCAAACGGGCTTTGACCAACCTAAGCTGTGCGCTATGTATGTGGATAAAAAACTAGGCGGTGTGGAATGCGTACAAACCTTGTCACGCTTAAACCGGACTTATCCAGGCAAGGCAGAAACGGGTACGTTTATACTGGATTTCTTTAATGATCCCGATGAGATTCTAGAGGCTTTTCAACCCTATTATCAAACCGCTGAATTAGATGATGTCTCAGACCCTGATTTGATCTTTGATTTATTTGATAAGTTAAGGGCAGCAGGTATTTTTCAATGGCAAGAGGTCGAGCAGTTCTGTAATGCCTTCTTACAAAAAAGTAAAAGCAATGCTGCCATAGCGAATATTTGTAAGCCTGCTGTAGAGCGTTGGCAAAAGCGTTATAAGTCAGCTGTTGCGGCTTATAAGCAAGCAAAAGACATGTTTGATCGTACCAAGAAAACAGCGGATGCTGTATTGATCGCTAATGCAGAAACTAGCTTTAAGGAATGTAAGCAGGAAAAAGATAGCTTAGAAATCTTTAAAAAAGATTTAGGTACGTTTGTACGCTTCTATGAGTTTATGTCTCAGATAGTTGATTACGATAATAAGGATTTAGAAAAGTTAAGTTTATATGCCAGAAACTTGCGCCCGATGTTACGCGAAACATTGCTTGATGAAGATGATATTGATCTGAATAGTGTGGTGCTAAGTCACTATCGCTTATCCAAAATACGCCAGCAGGATATTCAGTTAAAAGAAACGTCAGGCGAATATTTAAACCCGGGTGATAGTTTAGGTTCTGCAAAAGCTAAAGATAAAAAAGAAGAATTTCTTTCTCAAATCATAGGTCGCTTGAATGAGCTGTTTATTACCGATGAACTAACGGATAAAGATCTAGTTAATTACGCCTATACCGTCAGAGATAAGCTCAGTGAAAACTCTTTAGTGATGAGCCAAATTGCCAACAACACACCCGAACAAGCGATGCTAGGTGGATTTAGCAAGGCGATAGATGATGCGGTTATGGATAGTAACGAAGCGCATCAAAATCAGATGATGCAGCTGTTGTCTGATCCTACCAAGGCAGCTGGGTTTGCTAGGGTGGTGTTTGATTTGTTAGCGATGGGTAAATGAGAATAATCAGGGAACACAACATTAGGAAAGGGTATGTCTGAAAGTAAAATGTGGATGGTTAGAGCCGAGAAAGGTGGTCGTCTTTTTGATCAATTTATGGAACCCAATTAGAAAAATTAGCAGTTATGAAAAAAGCAATTATTTACCTACACGGATTCAATTCTGCATCATTAGATTTAGACAATAATCTGTTAATAAACAAAGAAAAGCTTCTGGTTATGAAGGAGTTTTGTGGACAAAAGGATATTTTGTTTTATACACCTAATGTTGATTACCGAGATTTTGAAGGCCTCGTAGAGGATATGCTGTTTGAGTGGAATCAATATTTAGACCAATCTTATGATGTAGTTTTTATGGGTTCATCAATGGGCGGCTTTGCCAGTGAATATCTCGCTATGAAGACAGGGTGTAAAGCCATTATGATTAACCCTGCGATAACACCAAGTGAGTTGTTGCCGCAATTTATTGGCGTTACAGAAAATTCCGAGACAGGACAGCCTTATCATTGGAATCAGAGTCACTGTGATCAATATAGGCTGTATGAGGCAGAGCTAGAAAGCACTAATCAGACTATAGACAGAACTATTTTATTGGATATGGATGATGAATTGATCGACTCTAAAAATACGTTATCTAAATACCAAGAAAAAGCGAATGTGGTGTGCTATGACGGTGGTTCGCATAGTTTTGAGCATATTAGAGAAGCATTGCCAATTATTGAAAAGGTTATATTTGGCTCAGATAGCTTATGACAGTAGTTTAAGCGAATAAGCCAACTTATGGAATGACAAAGAGATACGCGTCATGTTTATCGTTTGGTGTACCATTTTGTGAAGATGTAATTAGAGCTTATGTGCGAGGTCAGATTAAGGAGCATGAGAAGAAGGATCGAGACAACTCGATTGTCTTTAAAACTCGGCCAAACTACAAGCCGACTACTCAGAGTTTTTACTCGACAAATTAACTCCACAGTCAATCAATACCTGTTGAATAGGTTGCTCGGCACCCTCTAAGGATATCAGGCTGACCAATACCGTTCTGATCATGGTATGAGCGCGGATAAAAATTGTCTGGCCATTCAACATATCCTGAGCGATTTTATCGACATTCTCATCAGTATAGCCGTGTCGCCTATCACTATTTCCTCGCATTGTAATCGTGACAGATGTCCTTTTATCAATTTTATATTCAAACTCAAAAGCTCTGTCTTTCGAAGCCAGCAAGCTGTTGGCATCCAACACAAACTGCAACTTATTCTCTTTACACACGATATCCATCCTGAGCCTGTCATATAAGCCGCGCGGTGGTAAAGGCGAACGCGCTAGTGTATATTTGGCGTTATTCAACTTGTCCCATTCATGATGGAAAGTCCAAGAATTCACCTCTTGTAGTGTTTCCGCAACTACACTAGTCGCTGAAGCCATTAAGAAAACTCCCATAATTCTGCCGAATCGAAAAGACTGTACGCGATTATGCTTCATGATTTACTTCCAAATATAAACTAAATTTCAAATACTCCGGCTTAATTAGCTGATTCCGTTTTCTCAACCTGCTGATCACTTTCACTATCCCGTCGATGTTTTTACCTAGACGTAGAAACCGTTTTACGACAACCATACCACATTCAACTACCCAAGCTATCGCCTGTAATGGTATGAATAAGTTTAGGTAAAGAGTGGATTTTACAAACATAGTTTAAATTTTGTTATAACAAAAATTATCTTTTCCATTTAAAGCTGCTTTAAGCCCCTAATCCTCTCCGCCGCTTGATCATATCTTTCCCTAGGTGTAACGGCCTGCAAACATCCGCTTTTTGAGACCACATTAACTGCAAATATAAATTACAGCGGAATACCAAGGATCAAGAGGTTATTTTGTAACTCTTGAGTCCGTGCATGGCAGGCTTGTCGAGACTCCCTCTCTAAAATTGAACGAATACTTGATGAAGATATTTATGCGTTTTGTAATACGCTTTCAGAGGTGGCGGGGTAATTTTTATAAAAAATAGGGCTTAGAAAAGTTAATTTTGCAGCGTTAAAAATAACTTTAAAGGCTGATCCGCAAAGGAGATAAATCCAAAGGCTTGATAAAATTTAGCAACTGAAGGATTTAAAGCCTCAACAACAATGGCATAAACAGCCAATACTTGACTGGCTTGTTCAACACGCTGTACGGCATCGGCTAACAAAATAGTGCCAAAACGCTGTCCTTGATACTGTTTGTTTACAGCAAGCCGACCCAATAAAGCAACAGGAATAGGATAGTTTGGTAATCGCTGTTTTTGTGCAGGAGGTAAATCATCAGCTCTAATGCTACCCGCGCTCAGTGTGTAGTAACCCACAATCGATTTACCTGATTCGACAGGTGAAGCAACAAACACTCTGTTAATACGATTCTTTATATTCTGACGAGCATAACGCTGTAAATAAGTATTGAGACTTGATTCACCACAGTCAAATGCTTTTCGACGATGATTAGTATTTAGAGAATTAATGCTTAACTGCATACTTAACGAACGACAGACTTTTTATGTAAGGCTAATGCTTCCGTTAATTTCGCATTTTTTGCAGGCGGTTTTTCCAAAGCATCTAAAAATAAATCCCAGTCAGGTTGAGATAAAGTAATCTGCTCATGCTCACTAATAATAGTTTCAGCCGCCGCTAAAGATTGAGAAAGCACAAATTCAGATAGCTTCTTATGGCTATAGCTAGCGGCTTTTTCTAGTTTCTGTTTAGACATTGTATCAAGGCGAATATGCATACGCTCTTGCTTAATGGTTTCTATTGTAGGCATAAAAATCTCCAATCGTTTAAAGCAATTGTACGCCATTTGTGTGTTTTTATGGATTATTTTTTATTAGCAACTCCAGTAAATAACCTCTATACTCATTCCCTGCCTCAGTTTCCCATAGATAAGACTGAGGGTGCTGATTACGTTTCTTTCTGGCTCTTTCCTTCTTTTTGTTCCTAAAATGGCTTGGGCTGCGTATTCTTACGATAATGAACACCCATTCTTATCATCGTGAACACCTACTTTATTCACGCATTGGGTTGGGTGTATTTTTACCCTAAGTGTTCACCATCCGTCAATTCTGATTGTATTTTTCG
>Ga0209184_1000831_pt1 | contig 26510 bp, 19 predicted proteins | sample EN8Hudsemesocosm_2_FD_184627 | JGI IMG/M metagenome (GOLD analysis project Ga0209184, IMG submission 184627) | Methane-oxidizing microbial communities from mesocosms in the Hudson Canyon - EN8C Hudson Canyon (SPAdes) (version 2) | ecosystem: Environmental > Aquatic > Marine > Cold seeps | place... | reverse complement strand
ATGAGAAAATCGCCGCAAAATCAGTTTAACCCTAGGATTGCCATGAGTGCCCAACGCATAGATGGAAACGCCATCAGCGCCACAATTCGTGAAAACGTCGCCATAAAAATCAGCGAGCGCACTAAAAATGGCAAACGCGCGCCCGGTTTGGCCGTTATTCAGGTAGGCAGCGACGCCGCCTCTCAAATATACGTGGGTAAAAAACGCCAGGCCTGTGAAAATATTGGCATTAAGTCCGCCGCTTACGACTTGCCGGCCACCACAGACCAAAGCACCCTGCTGGATCTAATTGACCAACTTAATGAAGACGACGCCATCGATGGTATCCTGGTACAGCTACCCTTGCCCGAGCAACTGGACAGCACTCAAATTCTAGAGCGTATCAAACCCGATAAAGACGTGGATGGCTTCCACCCCTACAACGTGGGCCGCCTGGTGCAGCGCATGCCAGCTCTGCGCCCCTGTACACCCGCTGGCATTATTACCATGCTGGAAAGCTGCGACATTAAGATTAAAGGTATGCACGCTGTGATCGTGGGCGCCTCTAACATAGTGGGCCGCCCCATGGCCATGGAGCTATTACTGGCCGGCTGCACCACCACCGTCTGCCACCGTTTCACCCAGGACTTACAGTCTCATGTTGAGCGGGCCGACCTGCTAGTAGTGGCCATAGGCAAAACCGGCATAGTAAAGGGTGAGTGGGTTAAGCCTGGGGCTGTAGTGGTCGACGTGGCCATGAACCGCCTGGATAACGGCAAACTTGTGGGGGATGTGGATTTTGCCGCCGCCAGTGAGCGTGCCAGCTTCATTACGCCGGTACCCGGTGGTGTAGGCCCAATGACAGTGGCCACCTTGATGGAAAACACCTTATACGCGTGCGAAACGTTTCACGACAAATAGCCCGCAGCCAAATACAAAGGGCTTGCCTGCAAGCCCTTTACCTTTCTCACCCCAGCACTATTTTTTCACCCAAATTAGCGCAATCACCATTCCCACCAGCGCACTCAAACCAGCCAATTCAAACATAGTAACACCCAAATCTTGCTGCCAAACCAATCCCGATACATAGGTCCCCAGGGCACCGCCGGCACCATAGGTAAAGCTCGCAAAAAAGGCCTGCCCCTGCCCCTGGTGAGGACCATTAAAATACTTATGTACATAATGCATAGACACCGCGTGCATAGTGCCAAAGGTGGCCGCATGGGTAAGCTGCAACAGCATTAACATCCACAAGACATCAGAGAAATGGGCAGTAAAGTACCAACGCAGGGCCGCCAAAAACAAACTGGCAATCAGCACCGACTTGTAGCCCACATGTTTGAACATCTTGTGCACCACCAGAAACACCAGCACCTCAGCCATGACCCCCAACGCCCACAAGAACCCAATCATGGTTTTACTGTAACCTTGCGCCTCTAAAAACAGGCTAAAAAAGGTGTAATAAGCACCGTGACTAAATTGAATTAAAAAGGCGGCAACCAAAAATGCCAAGACTTCCGGGCGCCATAACAACACCAAGAATCCTTCAGATTCCTCCCCATGTTTCACCTGATCGATGCCACGCACACAAAGACTGCAAATGAAAATCGCCAACAGCATGACTAGCATGAACGCCGGCAGGTAACTCACCGACACATAATCAAACACCCAGCCCAGCAGTAGCACCACCACCACAAAGCCGATGGAGCCCCAAATTCTTATCTTTGAGTAATCGTCGGTGCGATCCCTTAGATAATTAAGGGTCACCACTTCAAATTGTGGCAACACCGCCGCCCAAAAGAAGCCATAACCCACCATGATGCAGGCCATGTAGAAAAAGTCGTCTACCCAATAAATATTACTGAACACCACAAAACAAACAGCGCAACCTACTCGCAATAAGGGCATGCGCTTACCGGTGTAATCTCCCAGCGCCCCCCACACATTGGGCGCAATCATGCGCACTAAGCCAAACAGGCCCATGAGCTCGCCAATTTCCAGAGGCGTAAAGCCGCGATCGGATAAAAACAACGCCCAGAACGGGGCGATACAGCCCAGCAGGGCAAAATAGAAAAAATAGAACGAAGAAAGGCGCCAATAAGGCACCTTTATAATATTAGAGGCCATAAAAGGTAGCCTCCGCAGAAACAAACATCATAACAGCAACCTAAGTATTAGGCGCCTGGGCGGGAATGACCGGAGTAGCACAATTTACATCGGCATTTTGCCCGCGGTGACGCAAGTAATGATCCGCCAATACCAATGCCATCATGGCTTCGGCGATGGGCGTGGCACGAATGCCTACACAGGGATCGTGGCGCCCTTTGGTAATCAAATCCGTGGCATTACCATCAACATCCACAGTCTTGCCTGGCACCGTGATACTGGAGGTGGGCTTTAAAGCAATGTGGGCGATAATATCTTGCCCGGTGCTGATGCCACCGGCCACGCCGCCCGCGTGATTACTCAAGAACCCGTCCGGGGTTATTTCATCTCTGTGTTGTGAGCCTTTTTGCTCAATCACATCAAAGCCATCCCCCACTTCAACCCCTTTTACCGCATTGATACTCATAAGAGCATGGGCCAATTCAGCATCCAGGCGATCAAATACCGGCTCACCCAAGCCAGGAATTAACCCGCTGGCCACAACGGTAATCTTGGCACCGATGGAATCCCCTTCTTTACGCAAGGCATTCATGTAGCTTTCCATCTCGGACACTTTGTCCACATCGGGGCAAAAGAACGGGTTTTGCTTAACCTGATCCCAATCGAGCTTCTCTACCTTGATAGGACCCAGTTGAGACAGGTAACCTCTGACGGTAATGCCCTTGCTAGACAAAAACTTCTTGGCGATAGCACCGGCTGCCACCCGCATGGCGGTCTCACGGGCACTGGCGCGACCGCCGCCACGGTAGTCCCGAAAACCGTATTTCTGGGTATAACCATAGTCGGCGTGGGCCGGACGAAACTTCTGGGCAATATCACCATAATCTTTAGAGCGCTGATCGGTATTCTCAATGAGCATGCCAATGGGCGTACCCGTGGTTTTACCTTCAAATACACCGGATAAAATCTGCACTTGGTCAGGCTCACGACGTTGAGTGGTAAACTTGGAGGTGCCAGGTTTGCGTAAATCAAGCTCCACCTGAATCTCTTCTTCCGAGATTTCTATACCAGGAGGGCAGCCGTCGACGATGCAACCCAGGGCTTTACCGTGGCTTTCACCAAAGGTGCTAACACTAAATAATTTACCGTACGAGTTACCTGACATGTGCTGACTGCTTATTGAAAATTTTAATGGAGCGCATTATACACGGAAGTGATGCTGATGCGCCTGAAGTTGTTCACGGGTAAATACAAACACACCGTCACCGCCATGTTCAAATTTAAGCCAGTGAAACGGCACTTGAGGATAGGCGGCTTCAAGGTTGATCCAGGAATTGCCTACCTCCACCACCAGAACACCATCCTTTGATAAATAATCCGTGGCGTTGGCCAGTATTTGACGGGTGATATCCAAACCATCGTCACCACTGCCCAAGCCCATGGCCGGCTCATGATGAAATTCATCTGGCATATCCGAAAGATCTTCCAGATCTACATAAGGAGGATTGGATAATATTAGATCGTAGGGGCCCTGCAGGTTGGCAAACAAGTCAGACTGAATGGCCGCCACCTGTTCATACAAACCATAGTTTTGAATATTAATATCCGCCACATCCAGCGCATCCAGCGATAGATCGGCCAGATCCAATTGCGCATCCGGAAATACCTTTAGCGAGGCAATGCCAATGCAGCCGCTGCCGCAGCATAAATCAAGAATACGAGCCGGTTCCTTTCCATCCATCCACGGGGCCACGCGATTTTTTAACACTTCGGCAATGGGTGAACGAGGCACTAACACCCTTTCATCCACGTAAAACGGTAAACCAAAAAAATGAGCCTGATTAATAAGATAAGCCACCGGAATACGCTGATTAACTCTTTGCTCTATACGCTGAGCAATTAACAAACGTTCATCGTCGATCAAACGGCACTGAGCGCGCTCAGGCGCTAACTCGAAGGGTAACTGCAGACTGGCGGTGACCAATAATACCGCCTCATCCCAAGCGTTATCTGTACCATGACCAAAATACAATTGATTGCGCTCAAATTCGCTGGCGGCAAAACGAATCCAATCCAGGATAGTGTGTAATTGTTTAACGGCTTGTGAGTATGGGGTGTTCAAGGGACTGCTCGTTTATAGGTGGACTAGGTATTTTACACGATAGCATGAGCACTCAGGTAGCAATTAAAGCTGGCCGTAGGTATTAGCTTCACCTTTCTCAAATGCCTTAATGGCCTGCACGGCTATATCGTAGCCCAATTGAATCTGGGCCTCTGCCCTGTAAAACTCAAATATACTCACTGAGTCTTTGGGGATACGAATCAACAAGTCTGGGCGATAACCTGCAATTTTGTACTGGGTTAAGGAAGCCTGCATGGTATCGAACATCTGATACATGACGCCTAGCTTGCTTAGATTGGCATCCAGATCGGCCTGGGCCTGGGCAGGCTCCCTATCTAAAAATGACATTGCCTTATGACGAACCTGGGCAAACCACCCTTCTTTTTCTTGTTCATGGCTCATTTTCATGGCTTGGGTTTCCTTTAGGGTACCCTCTGGCATGGGCACGTCCGCACTCAGGTCCACCGCAATAATATGGTCGGCATGAACCGCAATACTAGCGGCAATGGGCAAGGGGTTTAACACCCCCCCATCCACCAATAATCGATTCCCCATCACTACAGGACGCACCACGGAAGGAATGGAGCAAGAGGCACGTATGGCCTGCTCCAATGGCCCTGAATTAAACCACACCTCTTTCTGATTGGTTAAATCTGTGGCCACAGCCGTATAAGGAATTTTTAACTGCTCTATTTTAACGCTGCCTAGCATCTCACTGAGCAAGGCAAATACCTTGTCCCCGCGAATAGCACCGCTGGATAATAGACTTAAATCCACCAGCTTCAGCACATCCAGATAGCTAAGGGTGGACACCCATTCTTCAAATTCATCCAATTTACCCGCCGCGTAAAAGCCGCCAATTAAGGACCCCATTGAACAACCGGCAATGCCCTTAATCTCATAACCTCTTTCTTCCAGCGCCCGTATTACTCCCACATGAGCGTAACCACGAGCCCCGCCACTGCCCAGTACCAGAGAGACTGTCTTCATTTATTGGCCAACCATTTAATAATCTTTAATCTCACTGGATGCGATGCAACCATCACAACTTAACCTTGGCGCTATCTAGGGAGCGCCAAGCATCACCAGTTCAATTCGATCGACTCCGCCTGGACGAGGCAACATGGCACCAGCGCCATGGGAGTATATATTCTTAATGAAGGCACCTGCCTGGGCCAACTGATCCAGCAACCCTTGCGCCTGCTTCGAACTCTCTTCAAGCAGTCGTTGCTGATCTTGCCCGCCATAACGGTGCACCACCAATGCAAACTTTTTATTTGGGTTATCGTGCAATACTTGCTTTAACCATTCTATTTGATCCGAGCTTAAACTGGCCTGCTCTGTGGGTAGCTGGGCCACAGTAAGGTAACCCTGCCTAAATAGCGTTTGCTGATCGCCTTTCTTAACATACTCATCAAAGAGCCCAGCCTGCGAAGACGGTATATCAATTCGCTCCACATACACATACACCCGTTTATTACTGCGCTGGATACTGTAAACCAACCACAGTGTCTTTTTTTGACTATCTGCTTTAGCTTGCTCTAATCCCAACCAGTAATACTGATCACTGTCGCGACCATAAAGTATCGCTTGCTGAAAAACCTGATTAGCATAATCGTTACTCAAGCCACAGCTGCGCCCTTCACACTGAAATAAAGCACTGGCACTTTTATCTACCTGGGATTTAATTTGAGCAAAGGCCTGCTCACTACTTATACCAACTGGAATCTGCCACAACCAACTGCGCACTTTTGCATCAACCCTGAGCTCGGACTCTGGTTTAACGGCACCCTTAATGCGCTCGATAGCCCCCAATATTAGCCAATGGTTTTGTTTACGTTCATTATTATAATGTTTTTGATAACTACCGTTTATGGGCTCCAGAGCCCAGATCGACACGCTAGAACAAATTAACAATATCACCGTGAATATTTTTGTTAACATACTGGCTACCTTGCAGCTACTTGACTAAGCCCCACTCAAAAATAGCAGGGTCTTATTTGCTATTAATTTAATCCTATTTGAATGTTGTTATAAGTGCCAATTAATTACTGTATTCGATGCACATTACCTACTAATTTCTGCATTTGCCCCTCTGCGCCCCAGGTTGTCTTGCCGGGCAATTGCAGCCTGTTGTTTCACCCTAGGGAAATACAGAAGCGCAACAGCAGCGGTCGATTATTACGAATGTGTTCTGACATACACTCCACCACCTGGCACAGGCTAAAAAACAATCAACAGGAAACACAATTTAAAAACTATTGCCTGATATATCCTCAGTCAGCAGAAGCTGACTACCCTACTACCAATGAACACGCCTTCGAGGGGTATTTATGGATCGACAGCACCTGGCAAGAATCCCAAAAAATGCTACGCCAAAGCCCCTGGTTAAAAAACTTGCCTAGAAAAACAATTCAAGGGCCACCCAGTGACTATAAATTACGCCGCAATCAAAAAGATGGCGGATTGAGCACACTGGAAAGCCTGGCCTATTGGCTTGAAGATGAAAATCAGCCCGCACAGGCCAAAGAACTGCTACAATTTTTCCAAATTTTTCAAGATGCTTTTTTAAAGGCTCGACTTGCCGGATTATTAAAATGACCTATTCAGCCAGGGGATTACGCCCCATTTTCAGTGGCGCCCTCTTTCTATTATTGAGCGCCTGCCAGTTAAATGAAAAACCGCAATTAGAACCGGTAGAAATCGTTTATAGCCAACAGGAAATACAACAACAGCAACAAGCTGCCCGCACTTTAATGGCACAATTCAGTTTATGGGAGCTGGACACTAGCCCCATGTTGCAAGCCTACCGTGGCCTAAAGACTAACTATGATCAATGGGACGATATTAGTGAGCAGGCTCAGCAAAAAAGTCACCTTAAAAATGCTGAATTTTTACACACCGCACAAACTATAAACCTGGCAGCCATAGATGCGGATTTAGCCCTCAGCATTAAACTACTCAGCTACCAGCTTAAGCAAAATCATCAACTATTTCCTTACCGCCACCACAACTTTCCTCTTAATCAATTATTTGGCTGGCACACCGAAATCCCTCATTTTTTGGTGAACATTCACCAAATACAAACCATTAAGGATGCCAAAGACTACGTCAGCCGCATCAAGGCCGTGCGCCCACTCATGAAACAGCTCATCGAACAGCTAAAAATCCGTGAGGAGAAAGGCATCACAGCCCCAAGTTTTGCTTATGAATCTGCCATCCAAGCCAGCCAGAAGCTATTAACTGGCTATCCATTTAACAAGAACAAAAAGTCCAAGGCCAATGTACTGTGGTCAAACTTCGACTCTAAAATTGAACAACTTAACCTTTATGAATCCAGTGATAAGGTATTACGCAGCAGCCTGAAAAGAGCCCTCAACAGATACTACAAACCGGCCTATCTGTCATTAATTGCCCACCTAAAACAAAACCAGAAAAAAGCCAGCGCCAACACTGGTTTTCATCAGTTTGAATCAGGTAAAGATTTCTACAATCTTCAATTAAAAGCCAGCACTACTACTAACCTGTCGGCCGAACAAATCCACGAGCAAGGTTTACAAGAAATTGCCAAGATTAAACTGGAAATCACTAAGCTACTGCCGCAGCTGGGGGAGACCAGCATCGAAGCACTGTTCAACCGCACCCGAGGCGATCAAAGTCTGTACTATCAGGATAGCGCCCGCGCCCTAAAAGACAGCAAGCAATACATTCGCGCCATCAATAAAAAGCTGGGGCAAGCATTCAGCAACATTCCGTCCATCCCAATGGAAGTAGCCCAGGTGGAGGCGTTCAGGCAGCATAGTTCACCGGTAGCCTTCTATCAGCCCCCCAGTGACGACGGCGCACGTGCTGGCCGTTACTACATGAACGCAAGTAAATTAAATGAAATGCCCGCTTTTCAATTTGAGGCTCTGGCCTACCACGAGACCATTCCCGGGCATCACCTGCAAACCATTTACGCCCTGCAAAATAAACAACTTCCCGAGTTTCGCCGTCATGCTAACTTCACAGCCTACACCGAAGGCTGGGCGCTTTATGCAGAAAGGCTGGCAAAAGAATTAGGGGCTTATCAGGACCCATGGCATGAATACGGCCGCCTGCTCATGGAGTTGTGGCGAGCCAACCGCATGGTCATCGACACCGGCCTGCATTATTACGGCTGGGACATTCAAAAGGCCCTGGCGTTTCGCTTAAGCAACACCCCCTTTAGTGAAGCCGACAGCCTCAATGCTATTCAGCGCTACCTGGTGATGCCAGGCCAAGCTACCGCCTATAAAATTGGACAATTGCACTTCATTCAATTACGCAACAAAGCCTCTGTCGCTCTGGGTAAAGACTTCAACCTTGCCCAGTATCATGAGTTTGTTTTAAGCATGGGGCCGCTACCGCTGGCCATCCTTCAACAACAAGTATCAAGCTGGATTAAAAAACAGAAAAAACAGCTAGCCAACCAGTAAATACATTTCAACTTTAAACAAGCTCCCATAAAAAAGCCCAGCGTATGCTGGGCTTTTTTATGTAAATCTAATAGCTATTACGCTTCCGGTAGCGATCCTTGCGGCAACTCATCTTCCACCGGCACCGCCACGGGTTCGGGACCTAGGGGTTTGAACATGATCAACATCTGCGGCAACAGCGTTAACACTTGCACCAATGCAATCAGCATGGCCAGACCCGTTAATAAACCAAAGTAAATAGTGGGTATGAAATTGGACAAGGCAAGGATAGAGAAGCCTACAATGACCGTAATGGAAATGTAGTATATAGACTTACCAATGGAGGCATGACAATTGGACACCGCCTGACGATAATCCTTTACCACTGAAAACTCTTCGCGAAAACGATGTATATAATGAATGGAATTATCAACGGCGATGCCGATAGTGATGGCCGCGATGGTAATGGTCATCATATCCAGAGGAATACCGGCCCAACCCATAACACTCAATACCGCACCGGCGCTTAGCAAGTTTGGCACAATGGCAATCACTGCCAAACGCCAGGACCTAAACAGCACCATAAACATCACCATGATGCCAATAAATACAGCTCCAAGCGTTAATATTTGCGAGGCAAACAGGCTCTGTAGCATGTTGTTATATAACACCATCATGCCAGCCAGCATAAACTCGTCTTCTTTAAGCCCTAGTTTTTCCTGTAAATCAGCCTCAATGCGCTTAAGCAGTAACGAGCGCTTAAGATCCGGCTGGCTATCATAAATACGTAAATTGATGCGCGCTTGCCCAACCTCAGGTGACACATAAGGGTCAAGTACTATGGATTTAAAATCGGGAGGAATGGCCCCGTACAGCAGCCCTAGCTCGAAACTACCCAAAGCTTCACCGTTAATTTTTTCGGCCACCTGCACCATAGTGGCAAGGGACGTCACCTTGCCAATCTCGGGTTGTTCATCCAGGTAGTTGTGAACCGCACGAATACGTTCCAGTTTTTCAGTGGTAAACCAGTATTTTAAAGAGTCATCCTCTTGATCTTCTTCTTCGTCAAAAAAGAAGTCGTCGTTTTCCTCTTCATCCCAATCCTGATCCACCACAGGAAAGGTTAAGATCACTTCCAGGGGCGTGGTGCCACCCAGGTTTTGATCCACTACCTTCATACCCTGATAAATTTCGGTGGATTCATGGAAATAGTTAATAAAACTATTTTCCACATCCAGCTTGGCCAAACCCACTACCAGCAACACAAACAGAATAATATTGACCCCAATGACCTTGGGGCCATGTTTAAGGGTAATGTTGGCAAACACATCCGTCATGGGACTGTGTTGCTTGGCGTTTACCGCTTCGCTGCGACGCCCCACTAACAAAGTGAAAACCGGAAATAATATAAACACTAAACACAAGGCCACAATCACCCCGGTACCCATCATATAACCAAAGTCTATGACCGGACGTATGCCACTAAATATCAGTGAGTTAAAGGCCACCATCGTGGTCAATGCCATGTAGAGACATGGCTTAAACATATGATCCAGAGTTTCTTTGATTAATGCCTGCTGGCTAGCGTGAGGCTGCTCAGCATGTAACTCCCGATAGCGCACGATTAAGTGAATACACATGGACATGGTCATGATTAATAGCAAGCTCACAAAATTGCTGGAAATCACCGTTACCCGCCAATTTAACAACCCCAATACACCCACCATGGTCACCACGGTTAGGCTGCAACATAACAAAGCAATCAGCACCCAGCGAATGCGCCGAAAGATTAATACTAAGATCAGGATTAAAAACAAAAATATACCAATGCCAAACGTCACCATGTCGCTCTCTACATAGGTGATCATATCGTCGGCGATCATGGGCACACCGCCCAGAAAAATTTGCGCCTGCCCTTGATAAGGCTTGAGCAAGGCTCGTATGGCTTTTATATCCTGATGCAGGACGGCAGAGTTTTGTGCATTTAAATCTTTTATATTTTGATTTAATCGCGCCAGCTCATTCACCTGCACTGGTGTCAAACCCTGTCGATCACGCTTGGTCCACAACACTTCACGGGCCTTGGTTAATTCCCTGTGTTTGTTATCACTGGGGCGGTTAATTTGAATGGCGGTGGTATTTTTATCTAAATTAAGCAGCATGTTGTTATACAGAGGGCTGCTGGCCAACTCTTCTTTAGCCAAATCAATATCGGTATTGGCGTCATCCAGACTCTTAATATTGGTGATCAGGTCGCCTATGGGAACCGGGGGATTTTCAAGTAGCGGCACATCCAGCAAAGAATTAACCGATTCAACTCTGGGCAACAGCTTTAGGTCATCACGTATTTGACGCAGCAGAGTTAAAGATGATTCAGAAAAAAGCGGCCATGGCGGGGTATAAGTGACAATGAGGGATTCACTGCTGCCAAAGCGATCGGACACTTCACGATAGTTTGCCAAATCCTGGTCATTCTCCAGAATCATGGAATCTGCAGAGGCGTCCAGTTCAAAGTGCTTAGCCCCTTGGGACAGCAAAAGAATGAACACTGCCGCCACCACTAGGGTCACTTTGGGAAACTGCAGAACAGACTGACGATATAGATCTAACAACCAGGGCATAAAATAACATAATCGATTAAGTAGCTGGCCTTTATAGAAGTATGTGCGACAACTTGCAAGGCCTATACGGGAACAATTTGTTACATTATTTCAAATGGCAAACTGTGGTCAAAGTTTAGCCGAATAATTCTTGAGTATTAACCGTTGCACTGCAACTTTTGGTTAAGGTGACCGTAGGAACACAACACACCACTGCCCACCTGCTGCCTAATTTGCAATAAGACTTCAAGCACATCCACCAAGCGATCAAATTGCACACACACATCCATGGGCGCTTCGGTTTCAAGCAACAGATCACGATAAGAACAAACGTACTCGTAACTTGAATTTATCTGCTTCAATTGACTGGCCGATGCAGGGGAATCCACAGACTGTAAAATCATCAAAACCCTGATCATCTCGCGAGCACCTTCACTGTCACCGTACAAGGACTCATGACTAATAAAACAATTCAAAAAATGTATGCAGGACTGCACTGGATTTCTGCTTTGTTTGCCAAACTGGTGTTGTTGAATCAGCGCTTGCCAGTTAAAAACGTCACTGGATTGGCCATTAGCGGAAGAAGTGAAAATAGGATCGATTGACGGTGTCATAATGCTGTCCTTTTGGGTAATACCTGCCACATACTAGCGATATGCGTGCCAATATCTGACAGGTACCCAGCATTACTTGGGTTTCGTTTTGCTCGCCAACTCTTTTATGTGATGACGCACCGACAAATACACCAGTGCCAGCACCACAGGCATAGCAAAACCGGAGGCTATGGATTTATCTATGGGGTAACCCCAAGCCTGCATCCCATCAAACACATAGCCCAGCAGACTCAACAGATAGTAACTAATGGCCACCACAGACAAACCCTCAACGGTCTGCTGCAGACGCAACTGCAAACTGGAACGACGATTCATTGACGCCAGCAAACGATGGTTCTGACTTTCAATGCTCACCTCCACTCGAGTACGTAACATACTAGTAGTGCGGTGAATACGGCGACTTAAATCCTCGAGTCGATCCCTTAAGCTATTACAGGTGCGAATTCCCGGCGTTAACCTGCGCTCCAAAAATTCACGCATGGTCTGCATGCCACTGATGCGCTGCTCATACACTTGATCGAGGCGCTTACCCACTAACACATGGTAAGCATTGCTGGCGGAGAATCGATAATTGGTATCACTGCGCACCTGTTCGATGCGGGCAGCAATCAAGGATAATTGAGTTAATAGATCCCTTTCATCCGCCTCGCTGTGGATTTGGGCGATGCGCTGGTTAAGGCTGGCCAACTGAGACTCCATCTGTGTCACCTCAGACCCTAAGGACCTGGCCACAGGCAAACCCATAAGTGCCATTAATCGGTACGTCTCAAGTTCCAGCAGCCTCTGAATGAGACGGCCCGTCTGATAGGAATTCAAACCGCCCTTTTGGGACGAGTCTGTGGTCACCAGAAATCGACCAAACCCATCGCTGTGCAAACGGAAACTGGTTTGTACTTTAGCTTTGCCGTTGGCCACCAAGCTGCCCACCGGGCGCTGCCCCTCAAAAAAGTGCTGATCTTGCTGCTCATCAGCAGCATCGGCCTGTACTTTCATATTCAACGCCACCACCAATTCCCCCGGCAACTTTGAAAGCCAGTCGTTGGGAATAAAAGTTAAAGCAAATTCCGATTCGTTATGGCCGTTGTTGGCGCGAATAAAGGTATAGGTTGAAAATTCAGTGTGTCGCTCCCAACGAAATTCAAAACCACCAAAATCCTGGTAAAAACAGGAAGCGCCCACCGGGGGCGGATTAACGCTAAAACGCTGACACAAGCTTGAAACTAATTCATATTCCGTTTGAGCGGCACCCTCATCTCTGATCATAGCCAGATGGGACACATAACAGGGGGACATGACGATGGGAGATGGGCGATTATGCAACTCTTCATATAAAGAGTTTCTGTGTTCATATACGGGCAGCGACAGGGCCTGCCCTTCAAGCTGAATTTGCGTTTCTGACATTTAGTTACTTCTAACCTTAATAGATGCGGCGCATGCTAGCACACTTAATCAAGCAAACATGATTTGGGCATTTTTTAACCCGTTAAGGGTGGAACCAGCAAGTGCACCATAACCAGAGCTCAAATCACCTGTCTATACCCCTGGGTTAATGCTTTAGCCAACACTGCAGACTCCGCCCTTTTTTAAAGGCAAAAAAAAGCGCCACTCAATGATCCATCGAGTGGCGCAGCAAACGCAGGAGACACTGCATTATTCTTTGACTCAGAGCCTGCTGGCTCTATTGGTTATTCTTTTCCAGTATGGCAAACCATTCACGAATACTTAATGCCACCACCTCGGTCCGAGAGCAATCATGCTGGGCGGCGTAGGCATCCAGCTGATCTACTAATTCTTTGGGCATTTTCACTTCCATACGGCGCATGCCATTGCCCTTATCCCGCATGCGCTGCTCACGTTTATTCACCCTTATCTGTACATCACGGGCATAGGGATTGGATTTTGGCCGCCCAATCTTGGCCGCTACAAACATATCTATCGTGGTGCGATCTTCCAGTTGCACGCCCATACCTATCCCCTTGCTTCCTGCCCGTTTATTGTACAAATAATATGACCGGTCTTATATATTAGGTCAAGTGTTTTTTTCATTAAATGAACATTTTTTAAACCATTGTTTTTGTTGGCGACTAAAATGATCATTAGCCCGCTGTTTTTGCTTGTCACTTAGGCCATTTCACAATAGGGTTGGCCCATAATTACAGGAGCTTCACCTCTACATGGCCAAAGTGACACATCAGCCGTTATCACCTGATCAACTCAGCATCAACATCCCCAACAACAGCCTGCCCTTTACCACCAGCGCTGAATTAACCCCTTACAACGGTGTACTGGGTCAGGACCGTGCAGTGACGGCCATTCAGTTTGGCGTGGCCATGGACCGCCCTGGTTACAACGTTTATGTCATGGGGGATTCAGGCACCGGTCGCAGCTCTTACGTGAGCGAATATTTAAAGAGTGAAGCCAAACGTCAAACCAGCCCCAGCGACTGGGCGTATGTTAATAATTTTGACAACCCTCGTGAGCCATTAAAACTGGAATTGACGGCGGGCCTGGGCCAGGTATTTAAAAAAGATTTAGAAAGTCTCATCGACAATTTGCTGGCTACTTTTCCGGCTGCCTTCGAGCACCCCACTTACCAGCAAAAGAAAAGCCTCATCGACCGCGACTTTAACCTCTTGTACGACAAGGTCATCGACCGTATTGAGCAATCGGCACTCAAACGCAATATCGCCATGTTCAGGGACACGTCCTCCATTAGCTTCACCCCCATGAAAGATGGCAAGAGTCTGGATGACACAGAATTCGCAGTGCTGGATGAAAAAACCCGGGAGGCCTTCCATAACAATATCCATGAATTAGAAGGCCAGTTAAACGATGAACTGGTGCCCTTGCCCCAGTGGCGCCGAGAAAGCAACGAAGCCCTTAAGGCGCTCAACCAAATTACCATCGACCAGGCGGTAACGCCGCTCATGAAACCCTTGATTGAGCATTACCAGGATAATGATCAAGTATTGGCCTACCTGGATAAAATTAAACAAAATTTACATCGCACCGTCATTGCCGAACTAACCGATGACCGCACCCTGGAAAGCCGCGAAGACAGTGCCAAACGCACTTTCCTAGAAGAAACGTATCTGCCCAATTTAATTGTTAGCCGTCAGCAGGATTCCGGGGCACCGGTCGTCTATGAGGCTCACCCTAATTACGCCAATCTGTTTGGACGTATCGAATACAGCAGCGATCAGGGCGCCCTGGTCACCCACTACCGTAAGATTTGCCCCGGTGCCTTGCATCAGGCCAACGGTGGTTACCTGATCGTGGATGCCGATAAAATTCTTCACGAGCCCTTTGTATGGGACGCCCTTAAACGCGCCTTAAGCTCCCGTCAGTTAAAAATTGAAAGTCCCTATAGTGAAATGGGCATGGTAAGCACCACCACCTTGAACCCTCAGTGGCTGCCATTAAATGTAAAAATCATCCTTATTGGATCCCGAAGCACCTATTACCTGCTGCAAGATTTGGATGAAGAGTTCAATGATATGTTTCGGGTATTGGTGGACTTTGACGACCACCTAAATTGCTCACAAGAACACATGGAGTCGTTTGCACGCCTGCTACACAGTCGCTGCATTGAAAAAGACTACGCGGCCATTAGCCGTGATGGCGTGCTGCGTTTAATCGAGCAAAGTGCCCGTCTGGCCGAAGATCAGCGACACCTTAGCGCCCGCATCGGAGACTTGTTTGAATTACTGGCAGAAGCGGAGTTTGTCCGCAAACTGGCCCAGGAAGACATCATCACCGACGTGCATGTGAGTCGTGCACTGGAAGCCAAGCAACAGCGTAGTGGCCGTATCCAAAGGGAAATTTTGGATGACATACTGGATGGCACCATTTTAATCGATACCGAGGGCGAGTCGGTGGGCAAGATTAATGGCCTCACCGTATTGTCCATAGGTGACAGTTCGTTTGGCGCACCGGCAAGAATTACAGCCACGGTTTACCCGGGTGGCCGCGGCATCGTCGACATAGAGCGGGAAGCCAACCTGGGTCAAAACATCCATACCAAGGGTGTGATGATCTTAACTGGCTACCTGGGTCACACCTACGCCCAGGAATTCCCCCTTGAGGTGTCGGCGTCCATCGCCATGGAACAAAGCTATGGCTATATAGATGGCGACAGTGCCTCCCTGGCTGAAGCCTGTGCCCTTATTAGCGCCTTAAGCCACATCCCTATTCATCAAAGCCTGGCCGTCACGGGTTCAATGAACCAATATGGCGAAGTTCAAGCGGTGGGCGGCATCAATGAAAAAATTGAAGGCTTCTTTGCCGTTTGCAAGGCGCGGGGCTTAAATGGCCAGCACGGGGTCCTGATTCCAGCCGCCAATGTGAAACACTTAGTACTCAACAGCGAAGTGGTTGAGGCAGTGAAGGATGGAAAATTCCAGGTATACGGTATTAGTAGTGTTGACCAGGCCCTGGAGATCATGATGGACCGCAAGGCCGGCACCCTCAGTAAACGGGGCAACTTCCCAAGGGGCTCGGTGAATTACAAAGTACTGGAGCGTCTAAGGGACATCGCCGACATAGGCAAAGAAGAGGAACATGAGGAAGACCACAAGGACGAGGCTAAAAAGCCTGCTGATTCTGCCTCCACTTCTAAATAGCCCCCACCAGGGCCTGAGTTCTTCACTTCGGCCCTGACATTTATACCCCCCACCTAGCCACTGGCAAAAACCCTAGCCTTTTCCAAAGTTATTCTATGCTGAATAAAGCGATCTAATTTTTAATTCAATTTGGACAGCAACTTGATCACAGCCAACATGGATGCTCTGTGGATTTTTATATGCGCCCTGCTCGTTCTATTGCAACAGGCGGGCTTTTTATGCCTAGAAACTGGCCTGGTCCGCAATAAAAATAGCATCAACGTGGCCGCCAAAAATCTGGCCGATTTATGCCTGGTTTTTAGCCTGTATAGCCTGCTGGGCTACTGGCTCATGAGTGGTCATTTTATTGGCCAGAGTGTGTTAAACGAGCCAGTAGCTAGCCCTGGCCATAAACCCCTGGATACATCCAAATTTCTGCTTATGGCCTGTTATTGCTGCACCGCCGCCACCATAGTGTCCGGCGCCGTGGCAGAGCGCATGCGTATTAAAGCCTACCTATTGCTTGGTGCCATTATCGCCACGGTTATATTTCCCTTGCTGGCACGCTGGACCTGGCAGCCAGGGGCCTGGCTTGAGGCATTAGGTGCCAGGGATTTTGCAGGGGCCAGCATCATTCACGCAAGTGCTGGCTGGGTTGCCCTGGCTTGTTTGCTAACCATAGGGCCACGTAACCACAGATTTGAGAATGGCCAGGATAAAAGAATGACCGGCAGCAACATGAGCACCGCCACCCTGGGTGTGCTGTTTTTATGGATCGGCTGGCTGGGATTTAACGCAGGCTCTTATGGCGAGTACCACAGCAACACGGGCTCGGTGTTATTATTCACCTTCTTGGCTGGCGCATTTGGGGGCAGTCTCTATCTCATCTACTGCATTATTAAACCCAACGCGATCATGCGCATCGATCAGCTGCTCAATGCCATTCTAGCCGCCCTGGTAGCCATCACCGCCGCCATCGATCATCTGAACTTATGGACTTGCCTGGCCTTTTCCGCCTGTGGCGTTATGAGCTACCTGTTGGCCGACAAAGTATTAGTAAAATATAAGATTGATGATGCGGTGAATGCCATACCTGTGCATCTGGGCGCGGGCTTAACCGGCACGCTCATGGTTCCTCTGGTTAACCCACAAGCGAACTTCAGTGCTCAGTTAACCCTAGTGAGCATCGTTGCATTGCTGTCATTTACAGTGACAATGTGTGCTCTAAAGATTTTTAAAGCCCTGGGCCTAAGACTAAGAGTAAGCGCCGAACAAGAGGAACAGGGCCTTAATGTGGTGGAACACAATCAAAGCTCTGACCTTCATGATCTTATTGGCATCATGAGCTATCACCAGCAAACATCTGACCTTAACAAGCAATTAACCACCGACCCACACACAGAGGCCGGGCTCATAAACCAGCAATATAACCGCACCTTAAAAACCCTCATGGATAAGAGTGCTCAATTGCAACAGGCAAAGCTGTCGGCACAGAAGGCCAGTCAGGCCAAGAGCCAGTTTTTAGCCAACATGAGCCATGAAATTCGTACCCCCATGAATGGGGTACTGGGCATGGTGGAACTACTGGATCAGTCCGAGCTTAATGATTCCCAGAAAAAAATGACCCACACCATAGAGCAAAGCGGCCAGTTATTAATGTCCATCATCGATGATATTTTGGATTTCTCCAAGATCGAGAGCAATCAATTGCAGCTTCACGAAGTGGAATGCAACCTACATGGCATGCTGAATCAAATCATTTTAAATCACCAGGCCAACGCACAGCACAAGCAGTTGGATTTGATATTAAATACCCAGGAACTGGCTAAACAGCTCTACCTCATTGACGACATTCGCTTATCACAAATACTGGGGAATTTAATCAGCAACGCCATTAAATTTACCTCAACGGGTTACGTTTGCCTCACCTGTCATTCTCAGCGTTTACGCAAAAATCATCACCAGTTATTTTTTAGTGTGAAAGACAGCGGCATGGGCATAGCGCAAGATAAACAGGCCAACATTTTTAACGCCTTCGAACAGGGCGGACACGGACACCAACATCCAGGGGGCACAGGCCTAGGATTAAATTTGTGTCAATCACTGGCCGAGCTAATGGGCAGCAATATTCAATTAACTTCCAGCGAGCAACAGGGCAGTGAATTCTATTTCGCCATCACCTGCACCACCAAACACAACCTGACTCAGGAAAACAAAGTCAGCGACCAGATAAAGGGCAAAACCCTGCTGCTACTGGATGATATTCAAATTAACCATGATGTGATCGGCAGTTTTTTAGATAAATGGCAATTAAACATTCTCTACTTTTTTAGCCCGGTTGAAGCCCTTAATCACATCAAGAGCCTGCAAGCCCAGCATCATCCGCTGGACTATTTGATAATGGATTATATGATGCCCCAAATGAACGGCCTGCAATTTTTCATGCAGTGTCGACACCACCTGCCGGCAAACTGCCAGGTATTAATGCTGTCTTCCAGCGAACACTTGGACATCAGTGAAAAAGCCAGCTATTTAGGCATTCAACATTTTGCCAACAAACCGGTGCTGGCCGAACAATTGTCACGGTTTATATATCCGGGGCCAGAGACGTCGGCTTCACAGGCACACAAGCAAGATGATGAAAAGATCGTCAAGGAAAACACCTCCCCACAAAAGTCATTCCCCGGTCTAAAGGTTTTGGTGGTGGAAGACAATGAAATTAATTATCTCGTCCTGGAGCAATACCTGTTGGACATTGGCTGCCTAGTACACTGGTCAAAAAGTGCAGAACAATGCATCGATGATTTCCAGCAAGGAGAATTTGAACTCATCTTGATGGATTGTATGTTGCCGGGCATGAGCGGCCTGGAAGCCACCCAAAAAATTCGCCAGCTGGCATCCGAGCCGCCACTGTGTTCAATTCCCATCATCGCCCTCACGGCCGATGTCACCACTGAAAACAGAGAAAATTGCAAGGCGGCGGGCATGGATGATTTTTTAGGCAAACCCTACTCTTTCAGTAATCTCAACAGCCTGATGCAGAAATGGGTGCCCAATTTTAACAACCATTAGCAATATAGCAGCCATTTTTAATATCGTTTATTGCATAAATAGCGTCCAAAATACTCTCCATAAAAATCCAAATTCATGGGGCAAGGGCTATACTCAAACAAAGATGTGTTCCAGGGAGAGTTAAATGAGCTCAGGTAATGAGCTGTTGTTCAGCGACGAACCTAAACTCAAGTCCACCCCTCCCCCTCCCAAAGAGGCAGATGGCAAAGAGTATCTGGTATTGGTGGTGGATGATGATGAATATGTTCATCAATTAACCAAGATGGTGTTGCGCGGCTTTACCTTTGAAAGCTGCCCTATTCGCCTGGCCAGTGCCATGAGTGCAAAAGAAGCCATTAGCTACATGGAGGCCCACGATAATGTGGCGGTGGCCTTGGTGGATGTGGTCATGGAAACCGACAATGCTGGCTTGGAGTTGGTGAATCACATTCGCAATAACTTCAACAACAATGAAGTGCGATTATTAATACGCACCGGGCAACCGGGGGCGGCCCCTGAAGAGTCTGTGTTTCAAGATTACGACATTAATGACTACTTAAGTAAAACCGACCTCACGGCCCACAAGCTGCGTATGACCCTGCTCAATGCCCTGCGCTCCTATCGGGACATTCGCCATGCGGTGGAATTGCAAAAACAAATCATGCTGGCCGAGCAGGAAACTCAAGCGGCCGCCGCCGCGTCGGCCGCCAAATCGCAATTTCTAGCCCACATGAGCCATGAGATTCGAACCCCGCTTAACGGCATCATCGGCATCGCCGATATCCTGGGGGAAACAAAACTATCCGATACCCAGGAACAGTATGTCAACACCATACACGACTCAGGTGAAGCTCTGTTATCCATCATCAATGACATTCTGGATTTTTCGAAAATTGAAGCCGGCAAACTGGAACTTGAAAATATTGATTTTTCCCTCAGTGATAACTGCCAATCCCTGCGCAACTTATTTATCGTGCAACTTAACAGCAAAGGGCTTAAATTTAACATCCACATCGACCCCAGCATCCCCCCATATTTGTTAGGCGATCCACTACGAATCAAGCAAATTCTACTTAACCTCATTAGTAACAGCATTAAATTCACCAGCAAGGGCACCATCGAGTTAACCATCAACATGGTCAACCCAGAACCCAACCTGGTATTGCAGTTCAATGTGAAAGACAGCGGTATAGGCATACCTCAAGATAAGCAAAAACTTTTATTTGAAGCCTTTACTCAGGTGGATTCATCCACCACACGTGAATACGGCGGTACCGGGCTGGGCTTACAAATCAGCAAACGCCTGGTTGAATTAATGGGCGGCCATATTCAGGTAAACAGTGAAATTAATGTGGGCTCAACTTTTTCTTTCACCCTGGCATTAAACAAGGGCAGCCCACCTCAACAAGCCCCCGAGCATGAGCACCAACAAACCAAACGACCCAACGACCAAATTTGCATATTGGTGGCCGAAGATAATCGCACCAATCAAATGGTGGTGGGAGCTATGCTAAAACGATTGGGCTATCAATATGAGATTTGCGACGATGGCCAGCAAGCCCTGGATGCCATGGTTCTTAAAACTTATGATTTAATATTGATGGACTGCCAGATGCCCATCCTGGATGGATTTGCGGCCACTAAATTAATTCGTGACAACCCCGACCTGAATGATCTGCCGGTTATCGCCCTCACCGCTGGGGCCACCGCTCAAGAGCAAAAACAGTGTTACGATGCTGGCATGAATGATTTTCTTTCCAAGCCCATCACCATGGAGATTTTAAAAAACACTCTGTTAAAGTGGCATTAACCCCCTGACGCCTTTCAGTACCCATATCTATTTACGCTATAAAACAGCCTCATACCCGTTTAATTCAATCTAGATTTTAAGACACCAACTGAAAATTCTGCATTAACCTTAATATTAGGAATTTAATGAAACGGCATTCAAATACGTTGTATGAAAGCCCTCTTGGCTATTGCTATCTATTGCACACTCTTAACGAGCTGCTACGACTCGCGTCTATCTCACAACACTAAAGAGATTGAGGTGAAAGTATCGGTGGAGAATGAAGCACAAGCATTTAACGTGCAGTTTGCTGTGCGCTTTTCTCAGTCCACCCCCACTAGCCTAAGGTGGGATTTTGGTGACGGCTATCACGCCCAAGGCAAAACCCTGCAACACAAGTATGCAAGCCCCGGGGTGTATCTGGCCAGCTTGGAATACAGTGAGCAAGGGCAAATCATTCACGAAGAGATAAGGGTTGTAATACCCGGTGACAATCGTCGAATACATATAGGCGCGCAGCAACCTTTTACAATCGACAGCGACCACAACGACCCGAACCTCCCTTTCACCCGAAACGACAACATCGCACAAAAAATCGACACTCCCATCACCTTGAGTGGCTTTTTAATTGACAAAAATATTTGTCAGGGAGGACGTTTATGCCTGCAGGGGGACTTGGTAGACAATTACAGGTTTAAGCTGGATTACTCGGATGAAATCACCCTGCAAATAATTAACGGCACACTGGATATTGAACTAACCCGTGAAGATGACAGCCTGGCGGCTTACTACCCACAGCAATCCAGCTTCCTCACCATTCCTGCCCACTCCCTGGGCAATGGGCAATTTCAGTTAAGCCTCTCTCTTGGCAAGGCACAGTCGTCCGCCCGCTATTTACTGAGCATTAATAAAATGGCGCAGCAGGAAAATTCAAATTACCAGCCGGGAAAATTAATTGTTACCTGGCAAGATCAAACACAACCGGAGTTAGTGGATATGAGCGACGAGCGCTTGCTTAAATTGCCCCGCGGCAACCTGCTTAACGCTCGTGATCTATTTTCAAGAAAGTCTAATGTTGGTAGCGTGAGCCTAAATTATTATCGCCAGGCCCTCGATGCCTCGAGCCAGATGACAAGCTGGCAGTGGCCACTGTCTTTCCAGAACATCGATAAACTGTGGCAGCCATTGCAGACGCGCGGCCAAGCACCCGGTGAAAACATCACCGTGGCCGTGTTAGACACAGGCATATTTTCACAACACCCAAACCTTAAGGGCCTGAAACGTCACAGCGGATTTGATTTTGTATCCGACCCGGTTAATGGCGGTGATGGCGACGGCTGGGATGGCGACCCGGAGGACCCGGGGGACAATCAAGGCAGCTTTCATGGTACTCACATCACCGGCATCATCGCCGCGCAACCTCCTCAATATGACTCTGTCACTCCCTGGGTTCAAGGGCTGGCCTGGGGCGTCGATATCATGCCGTTGCGGGTATTAGGCTTAAATGGCGGCACCAGTTTTGACATGATTCAGGCCTTACGATATGCCGCTGGTCTTGATAATCAGAGCGGCCAATTACCGGAGAAACCCGCCGACATCATCAATTTAAGTTTAGGCGGCAGCCAGTTTAGCGCCGCCGAACAGGCCACACTGGATGCGGTTATCGACAGCGGTGCCATTGTGGTGGCTGCCGCAGGTAATCAATCCCGTTCTCAGGTGAATTTCCCGGCAGGCTATCAAAATGTCATCGCGGTGGGCGCCTTAACCCAACAAGGAGGTTTGGCCTCTTATGGCAATCATGGCCCTTACCTTGATTTAATGGCCCCGGGTGGCGAATGCCTGGAATTTAAGTGCTCTGAGGGCATCTACGGACTGGGTGCTAAAAAGACGTCGCTGGCCCACGAATTCCAGGCTAACTGGCACAACTTGGCTGGAACCTCCATGGCCAGCGCCCACGTGAGCGCCATGCTGGCCATTTTGCGCAGTGACTTGCCCGCCCTTGATAGCCATGAGCTGCACACACTCATATCGCAACAGGCAATCAACTCCAACAGCGGTGAGACAGGTTTTTCACAAAACACAGGCTGGGGTAGCCTGGACAGTGAAAAAATGATGAATGTATTAGCTAGCAGCTCTTTGGATCACGGACAGGTATGGAGCAGCCACAAGGATATCTTTTTGAGCAAACATGAAAGTCGCGCCCTTACCCTCACGTTCAGAGGGCCACACCCCATTCATGAACTAAACCTGGATTATGATCCAAGCCACCTGGAAGTGTCATTGAATAAAAATAAGCTTAACATTCGAGCCAAACAAACGCTTGATCAGTCGCAAACATTAATCATAAGCAGCATTGAAAATCATAATTTAATGGTCAACATTCACGGCAAAAACACTCAATCATTCTCGCCAGCGTTAGAGCACCTGTACCTAACCCTAAGTGATGAAACTTATGACGGCCCAGTGAGGCGAGCAGCCAAACAAGTCAGTGATTGGCAGGCCTATGTGCCCACCATAAACACAGGGCAAATCATTCAAGTGAGTTCAGACTTGGATTATGACGGAGTGTATTGTGAACCGGGAGAGTTTTGTGCGGTCACCGAATTAGACAATCAGCCAACGGGTGAGGTTAAATTGTGGGGCAAGTTGTTAAGCCATTAATGGATTAAATAAAAAGAAAATCCCGCAGCCTAGGCTGCAGGTTTTAACGGTGCTACAAACTGCCTAATAGGCCGTCTTTTAAATCATCTTGTACCGCATCTTCAGACAACCAGATACCAAATAATGCCTGCTTGAATTCCAAGCCCTTGATGGTGCTTTTAAGCGTGCCATTTTTAAATACATTCACGCCAGTCTCTGGAGAATATACAAAATCAAATACGTCATTCTCTTGAATACCGTCTTTAAAGTTGGCGATAAATGCGTCTATGGTGCTTTGAATAGGCGCGGTATTACCCTGCGTGGACTTCTCAAAACCCTCCCGTGTGGCGGTTTCCATTTTTTCGCCACTTAACAGGCCAGAGGTAATATGCAGACGCAATGCCATGGCTTTATCTTGCGCTATGATGCTCTTGGCTTCCTTGGAGGCTTCGGTAAGATACAGGCCTGCGGCATAGATATCCATGAAGAACTTGCTGCGTACGCCGGTACCATTTAAGGACAGGCTTTGCTGCTGGGCCGCCAATTTTTCCGGTATCTGTACCCCGGCCACTTCCACTGCCATTGCACTGATACTCAGCAGGGAAATACATAATAGACTTACAATTCGTTTCATTGTGTAGCTCACTTTTATTGTTGTTTTATACCCCCTGCATATCTGCAAAGAGGGCCTCTATATAGCCAAGAACCCACTGACTAATCAAGCCATGTGCCCCGCTAGATTCAAAGATTAGGCCTAAAACCATCTTTTTTTATTTCCAAAAGATATGAGTAAAACCATCGTACAAAATAGCCAGCTAAATAGCTGCGTAAACTAAAATTCACATTAAATAATGGCGTTAGATTATTCACGCATTAAGGCGGGGTTTTTCTAGCCTAGCCCGATATTGCCCTTTACATTGACAGAAGGTTTCTGACGAGGTGCAGTGCATGCAAACAATTAATCCTATGGTAATAACCATCGTTCAACAAATCATGATCAATGAAAATGACACCGATGCCTGGCGCCGAAATTTAATTCAAAATCACATATTTGAAGCCCAGGAGGTAAAAGACTTAAGCGAGCGAGAGATTTCACTGATTCATCATGCCATGTTAGTGCAGCGTTTCAGCCGCATGAGCAGTGACGAGCTGTTAGAACAAACAGCCAAGCATAACCTGCAATACCACATTAACTTTGAGGCCGACGAATTCCAGATGGGCGCCGTCTGTTATTAACTATTGTGTACTCAGTGGGTGGCTCTCCACAAATCCTTAGCGGGTTTTGTGGAGGGTACTTTTCAATCTCTAGGCAGTAAACACATCATCAAGGTGGTTGAGATAACACTTGCTCACCACCCGCACACTCTCTTCTTTGATGCTGGCCGCCAATTCAAGTTTATTTTTGCCCAACAAATAGTCAGTGAGCTGTAAAAATGTGGCACGCAGCTCCATTAGGGTTTTCTCCATAAAACTTCCTGAATGCTGCTTGGCAGCGATTAGGCTCAACAGACGAAAGTGGGCATGACTGTAATAATATTCGGCCTCCTTATGTCGGCCAAATTTGCCGGAAGCATGGGCGCTGTTATGACAAGAAATAACAAACAGGCGCACCACTTTCCACCGCTGTTTATGCTCCTTCTCAAGCCAGGGCTCCAACAGCTCTACGGTATGACTAAAACGGCGACTCGCCTCTTTAAACTCCCCTCTGTGGTAGCAAGCATCAGCCTGTAGCGTGTAGAATTCCCACTTGTTGAGCACATCCTGAATGGTTTGCTTACTGGCCACTGTGTTTTCCCTTATATCAAGATGATAATGATTATCATTATCATTATCATTAAAGTTTAAACGGAAAGCTATGTCAAGTCCTGCCATGGACGCTCTTGGAGGGTGTTATGAATTTTTCTGACCTGTACCTGCCCCTAAAGCATGCCCATTTATCTCTGGTGGCCATTAGTATTTGCCTGTTTGTTATTCGCGGCGCGTTGAAGATGTCCAATTCCAAGCGGGTGATGGGAAAATGGCTGAAAGTGGCACCCCATATTATTGATACCCTGCTGCTAATCAGCGGCATCTGCCTTGCCCTGTTGATCCATCAGTACCCCATTAGCCATCACTGGCTAACGGTAAAGATATTATTATTGGTGGGTTATATTGTTTTGGGCATGAAGGCCATGAAGAGTACTCAACCCATGCAGCAGCGCAGTTACTTTGCCGCTGCCTTGGCTTGTGTATTATTTATGGTGACGGTGGCCAGCACCCACCACCCTTTAGGGATGTTTAGTTTATTGTAATGGATCAGAGGGTGGCGAACCAAAGCTTCGTCACTGCCACACCCATCTATTGTCGGGCCAAACGGCCCACAATATCAGGCGTTGTTAACGGCTTTAGACTGCGTGTGGGGTTGATGTCTAATCCGCCGCGGCGAGTATAACGTGCCGTTACCACTAGCTCGTCAAACTCCCCCACCTGACTCAGATCGCAGAATATTTGTTCTACGCAATGCTCGTGAAAGTCGTCATGATTGCGATAGCTGATAATGTATTTAAGTAAGGATGCCTTATCAATTTCACTG
>Ga0209184_1000830_pt1 | contig 26618 bp, 14 predicted proteins | sample EN8Hudsemesocosm_2_FD_184627 | JGI IMG/M metagenome (GOLD analysis project Ga0209184, IMG submission 184627) | Methane-oxidizing microbial communities from mesocosms in the Hudson Canyon - EN8C Hudson Canyon (SPAdes) (version 2) | ecosystem: Environmental > Aquatic > Marine > Cold seeps | place... | reverse complement strand
ACCGGTTCGCGTAAATATCAAAGAGCCAGAGATAGCTTCTCAATGTAGAGCTCGTACATAAGTATGCATTAATTTCTTTGTATCAATTTTTTGTTGTTGACAAGAGGGAGTCCACATAAGTTGGCTAAAATAAGCGACGAAGGAGCAAATAGCCAACTGTTATTTGTCCTGCTTTAATGGCTTGTTAGGCATTTATTCTACTGGCGTTACAACCTGAATTTTTTTATCTGTTTCAGGGATATAAACAATGACGTTATATAATGACCATGATTCCATTTCTTTATATGCCTGTACATAAACATCAGCTTCACCTCTAGGCCCCGAAATAGAATATTGTAAAGATGCCTCACCTTTAGATCCTGAAGTCTGAATACTCCCCATAACAAAGTAACCTGCTTCAATTGGCTCTCCGACAACCTCAATGACCTCAGTATTTTGAGATATAGAAACCATCGATTGATCAAAGGCTTCACCTTTTAACATGCTTCCGATAAGAGTAAAAAATAAAGGGAACACAACAAATAATAAGATTAAACCTGCATTACGCCATTTTCTCTGAGTTTGTTTAAAATGCTCTACATCCCGCCATGTTCTATTTCTCCATGCCCATTCGTTTCCTTTGGCGCCAAGCACAAAAAACATTACGATATTAACGAAAGGAACAAACATTAGAAGAGCAATATAAGTGCTATTGCCTATTCCCCAAATCCAATTAAGCAGAAATGCTCCCCAATTCCATCCTTTTAATTCAGGTGGAACAACAGACTCTTTTCCTAAACCTGAAATATACTCTTGTTCTTGATTCATACTTTCAATTTACTCCAATCCTTGTCTAAATGCCTAACAGTTTATTATGGAGACTTCTCAGTAATGTCCGTCCCATAAATATTATTTAATTGACATTAATATCCCATAATTTCATAGCTTTAGGAAATACAAATTTTGTATTTTTGTCAGAACTTGGATATTACTGAGACTTCGCAGTAATATCCAATATAAAATTCGAGGTTATTACACATAAAACCAATGAATTAGGATATCATCTGGGTGTTTTTAGATTATTACTAAGACTTCTCAGTAATATGACACAGTCAATTCATTAGAAAATATATCGCAAATTTTTTGAAGCTAACTTCCGCTTAGCGCACATTTTTGACATTAGGTGACCTGATTAATTTTAATAATTAAAACTTCTTGGAATGATTACTAAGGGCAGTAGCTGCCACAAAGCGAATATACTTTCTAATTATCACTACTGTGACAGTTAGTTTCGCTTAGCTTTATTGTTGAGATAATCTCACTACTTATGCCTATTCACATTAGCTCAAAAAATGGTAAAAAAGATGAATTCTTCGTACTGAATTCGACCTTAAGCTATTCCAACTATCCTGTTCTTATTTTTTATCTTTTTTGTTTTCGTTTTATTATTTTATTTTAAAAGCATTATCTAATTTTAGGCTTCACTCCTACTGAGTTCACGCACTCATCATCGAAGATTGTTATTCCGTTTGTATTGAAAATACAAATAAAAAAGGGCTTGCAGAGCAAGCAACAAATAGCGCAATCAAACGATAATGAAATTATGGGTTGATGAAGCTCGGCCATCAGTAGCGTAGCGCTGATTTGGCCAATTAACGTTTCGCCCAACGAAATTTCATGAGATGCTGAAAGCAAAATCATAAAACCTAAGCATCATCGATGCGATAAACAATGAGGTTTCTCTCATGCGTCCCGCATGCCGAAATTGTTGCGTTAAGTGGCCAAATCAGCGGTAGCGGATGGCCGTAGTTAGTATTCTTTGAGAAGCGAAGCGACGAGAGCTAGACCGTGGGCACCACGAATAGTCTAGCGTGTAGAATAATAACGGTAACGTAGTTACGACAACGAACGTTGTATAGTGTGCTGAAAGCTAAGCGTGGCAAAGCCATAGCCTCATGCAAAGCATGAGGCTGAGTAAAAAAAAACAATAACACAAAGTGCCAATAGTTCGTATGAGGCAAACCTTGTTAGTAAAATAATAAACAAGGAGAAAAATATGAAAGCATTAACTCAATATCTACAGCTTGGCATGCTGTTTCTCATCAACAATCCCGATGCTAATCCCACACAAAAAGGCTATGCACGTAAAATTTTTGTTTTATATCTCATTGGGCGCTTTGGATATTCCAGCAAGATAGTGTGTCAGTACGCATTACAATTACCCAGAGAAGCTATCAATAAGTTATTTCGCAAACTATTAATGGATGGGTTGATTAATGAGCGGAGAAGTTTTGGTAGCAAAGATGGCGCCGTTTACTACTTAAGCTCAAAAGGAAAGCGTTACGTCAGCTATGAAACTGACATGGTGCTTAACCAAAAAACAGATACTTCAGCCCATAATAGTAAGACCGAAATCCATGATTTATCCGTGCAAATTTGTGTTATCGACCGATTACAAAATAATAAGGAATATAGCGCGTTTGTGACTGAGAAAGAACTCAGAGAAATAGGTTATGGGACATTGGGTGAATTCAAAAAGGAAAGAGCTGTAGATGCCCTCCTCTATTGCAATCAAAGTCCAGAAGGCCAATGGCATGCCATTGAAATGGAATGCGCAAATAGTAAAAATAAGAAAACAGCTCAATATAATGTTCGAGAAGATATCCTCAATAAGTATTTAGTCCAGCTTGAAGATTCGAACGGCCTTTATACTCGGATTTTATTCTTCTCTCACAGAGAACGATTTCTAAGGCAAATTAAGACGAGGATTGATGAAATAAGCCAGGACAGTAAAATGAATTATACACTCAACCAGAAAGAACTGATTAACACTCAGCTAAAATACGTTCACTCCTTTTGTCCGACATTATATAACCTGTTTTGGAATATGGATTTCAAACTAGAGCAAGCGACCCATATAAAAGTGGAGATTGAAAAACTCAACTCGCTATTCCAAAGCGCTCGCGAAAACAAAGTCTTATCCGAACAATTCAAAGACGGGTATCAGAAAGCTTTAAAAGACATTAATATAAAAATATAAACACATAGACGAAATATCAATAAAGGCACCGCTATGCGGTGCCAGTTGCTCTATAACGAGATTAACGAGAGACTTCTATTTTTTTTTAGTATCGTCCTTATTTTTTAGTTGTATTCGAACCACCGCTACATAAACTAACGCTAGCGTCCCTAAGTCAAAGAAGAGTAAGCTCTTATAAAATATAATTTCGGTATTCTTTAAGTGTGCACTCAAAGCAATAATTAAAGCTGATATCAGCCCTATCCTGCCAATCCATTCAATTTGTTGAAGTCTCTCTTCATGTCTATCCTTTTTCATTTTTTTACCTCTATGTTTTATTGTGTGTCATTAATACATAGAGACGTATAGGGGGAAATTATGAAAAAGAGAGCCGAAGCTCTCTTTTACTGCTATAGCGCTTTTCATCATGATATTTTGTCGCAATGACGTAATATCACTTTGATATCCACTACCGATTGTGAACGAAACAGTGAACAAAATAAAAATCAACTAAATTGTTCAATCAAATCGTAGTGATCGGTACACCACTAAAAAATACTGATTTACTGTCAGCTACAGTGCGTTTCAACGCTCTTGTTCAGCAGCATAAATAAATAAGCACACACCGAGCGAAATATCAGTAACCACCAAATAAGAATAAAAAAAGAGAGCCGAAGCCCCCTTAATAGATTTACGCGTGATTTTCACAAAGCGTTAATAATGCATTATGACTATCAAGTGAGAAGAAAATATCTTTTATAACTCCTGTGAAATTAAAGAAATCGTCATCATCCACATTTTTTTTGACAAAAACTTTAATTTCATCAAAAAAATAGCCAAATATAAGAGCTTTTTCATCTGGATAAAAATATTTCTTTGACATAAATTCAGGTAATTCATCTTGCAAATCATTTGTTATCGCAAAACAATTGGTCCCGCCTTTATCATCTCTATATTCGTAAATGGCCTGTTTACTTTTCTCATCAAAATACCAACAAATTCTCAGAGAATCACTTGAATTAGTAGGTGTTTTTGATTTTCTCAATAATTTATAACGCCATTGAAACGCTTTTTTTTGTGGGGCTTTATTTTTCAATATATATCCTTAGTTAATTAACCTCAGATATAACTATGAACGTACTAGGCGAAATTTATCTTGGGTTTAGATTTCACTTGTCGTTTAATTGATTCGACTACGTCTCCCTGTTCCGTAGGCTATAGAGAATGCAGCATGATATTTTTGGTGTGCGGCGGTAAGAATGCGCTTCAGTCCATCAAGGTTTGACCTTGATGGGTAAATTACACGTAAAAGGAACGATGCTTAGCTTTGTGATAATTTTAGGGGCAAATAAAGTTATTTGATATAAGAATCATAAATCAGAAATGATGCCATTAATGGTTGCTCATGTGGCACCATCATTCTCCAAGCGTAGCTGAAGTTCATGCAAGATTATATCTTCGTTAATACGTCGACGAAGGGCTGGGTCAAAATGTGTTTAAATGACCAGATTGAGTACTCCTAGCAAATTTAGGAGAAATACCTCAATACTAAGACTAGAAAAATACACAATTACCGCAGGAGCAGTTCAATTATTTATGCCAATTCTGAATATCAATCTCATTATGAGTAACTCTCTTTTCCAGAAGTGATATGTATAGCAGTGTGTTAATCACTTCTATGACTTATGTAAAGACCAAGACATAATGTCAGTATTGGCGTAGACCAAAGTAGTATTTCTAACATAGTTTTCCTTTTTTTCTCATCTCATTTATGGTTTTTAGCTTTTCTGTATAAGGAAATAAGTTTTATAACCTCATCAAGCTCAATAATCGTTGGAAGATATTAATACTCACACCTGCTTTTCGATTCAACTACCGTTAATAGAATTATAGTACACACCAAAATTTTCGTAGAATGATCATTAATACTATCTTGTTATATACCCAGAGCGAGGATGACCTTTCGACCTCTATACCTTGTAGAAGTCATAGTCCCCTAGCCAGGTAGACGCTTATGCTTGTTTAGTAAATACTGCAAGCTCTGTCTTGTCCATAGTTTGCCTTTCCTAAACCCTATATGGGAATTCATGATAGGCAGTTACACAGATATTGTTAAGGCTCTAAAAGTCACTACAGCCTCTTATTTTCTACTACGTCTCATTCTTAAAAGAAATGGAAATGCGGCTAGTAGCGCAATCCCCATACCTGTTGGTTCACTCACTGACATAGGGGGTGCTATATCTCTTACTAGTGCAACACCGAACTCTGGTGACATAGAGTCAAACTGTGACGCTCTAAGAGAATAATCCCTCACATATCCCCATGCTAAATTATAAGGAGTGTAATTCTCTACTTGGTATTCACTTCTGACCGTGGCTGCAAACAGCTTAGTACCAGCTGCATTATAAGACCATGCAGCGCTCGTGCTCAAATTATTAACAAAACTATCACTCTGAAATGTCGCCCCGAATATTGTAGTGAAAGTAACTGCCAATTCATCAGTAATGGCCAATTTATCACCCTTACCTGTATCCTCATTAAACTGAGTCGAATCGAAAAAATCATTAAATGCTACAGACAATAAGTCAGATCTTGCTATGTTCCAACCATCTTTTAAAACTAAATTAGATTCCAAAACCTGTTCGATTGACATTTCATCTGTTAAAGACCAGCTTAACCATTCTTTATTCGAAAGGATTTTATTTGCCCCAGTGTAATTGACAATGGTTCCGTCCGTTTTCCAGTTGTTATGAGTAATAATACCCGCATTTGAAAATACCGAAAAACCAACTAACATTATTGCCATTAAATATTTCATTTATAAACTCTCTTTTAATTATTGTTTTATGTAGTATTTTCTAAGTTTTTCGTAGATATGATCCACTTGAAAAAACTGAAGATTTGAAGCCATCTACTTAAATTCAGTCTCATATAGAGATCCATTTATCAGGACATTCACAATAGTTTTTTACGTTGGCTCACATAAAAAAAGAGATACGTATATTTTACGTACCTCCTTAATTTAGCTGTTTTATTTTTCAGTTTACGCGGCTATTTTTATCAACCGTTTTCTTAATAATCCAAAACTCATTACGATAAGTACCCACCCCATAGAGCCGCCACCTCCACCACTTTCTTTCGGCGGTGTTACTGGAGGTGTTACAGCAGCTACATTATTAATGGTCACAGTCGTTGTTTTAGATACCGCATCAATGCCATCTGATACCGTTACTTTAAACTCAAGGTTTTGGTCGCTTGTAACTGCTGGTGCAGTGAAAGTAACCGATGCACTTGAAGCTCCCGAAAGCGTTACTGTCGGACCTGATGTTTGCTCCCACGCATAACTTAACGCGTCAGCATCTTCGTCAGCGCCTGTTGCCTTTAACGATACAGAATCACCTTCATCAAAAGATGAAGTATGGCTATCAATTGAAACCGTTGGTGCAATGTTCACTTGAAGCACCAATAGCTCAACTTCAGTTGTTGTGCTGTCTCGACCATCATTTACGGTTAGTTCGAATGTTAAAGACTCATCGTTACTTACCTGTGGCGCTGTAAAACTTAAAGTTTCAGTATCCTGCCCTGATAGCTCAACCGTGATTCCCGTTAACTGTACCCATTGATAAGTTAACATGTCATTTTCTGCATCGGTTGTCGTTGATGCATCAAAGGTAACAACACTGCCTTCATTTGCTGTTTCGTTAGTATTAACAACAATTACAGGTGCTTGGTTTATAACTTCTGAAGTTAAAACGCCAGGGTCTTTAACCATACCATTAGCGAGTCCATCGGCATCATTCTCTCCACCATCTTTGATGACAAGTTGAATACAATTGTCGCCAACGGTTAAGCCTTCTTGGTATTGAGTTGACTGTGGATAAGGACAGTTACCATCTTCATCTGCTAACGCAGAATAAACAGCATTCTCACTATCAACAACAAAATCAAACCAACCTTTAGCGTCACTATATTTTCTATAGATACTGCCTTCAGCTATTGTGTTACCACTTGCTAGCGGGATGACAATAGGTACAGATTGTCCTACTTCAGTTAAGCCTGAAACATTAAAGTTAGTAATATTCGATAGTGCAGTAAAATGCTCATCGGTTGTAATATCGTTTACATCAACTGTTGCGTTGGCTGCAGTTGCACCATCTGACGCTGTAACGACATCACCAAGGCTTAGACTTAAGCCATTGGCGGTTTGCATTGCTGCTGTTGAATCATCAATAGGTAATCGGCTAGGATTATCATCAGTATCTAGGTAATCAGATATTCCATCATTATCACTATCGCTATAACCTTCGTCTGCATCTGAAATACCGTCATTATCACTATCAGTATTTTCATCAAGTGCTGCAAGCGAGGCATCAACAACGATATCCGTATCAACAATAACGCTAAAGAGCTCACTCGTATTACTTTCACTCACACTCACTGTTAACTCATAAGTGTCTGTAGTTAAGCCTTCAGCAGTGAACTCAAAGGTAGACGCTATCCCATCAGTATTTAAATCAACCAAGGTATCGTTTAATGAACTCCAAACTATATCGTGCGTATCATTTACATTAATATCATTAACGACTGCCATCACGGTCACAACACCATTTGTAGTATCAACAACACTGATATTTTTATCGTCTTGTTGAGTCACTAACGTTAACGTTGGTGAAAGGTTAGCTTCATCTACTGTTAATTGAGTAGATGTTACAAAACCTAATACTGCATTGCTTGCTGATGTTATGGCAACAGAGTAAACATCACCATCAAGTGCATCATTGGGTATTTCAATCGTAATAACATCTGAAATATCTTCAGCAATTAAAAGTTCGCTCGTTTCAATAATTGAACCTGACTGCATCAGTGTATAAGTTACTTCAACAGGATAAACCGCAGCATTACCTGAAAGCGTTACAGGTAATAAAACCGTAGCACCTGGCTCAACTTTTCTACTTTGGCTTAATTCCACAAGTGGATTAATGTGTACTTCAACGTCTGTTTCAACAATATTTCCCGAGCTATCAGTTGCCGATACATGAACAAGATGAGCACCCGATGGATAAGTCGTATCGCCAATTACAACTGCGTTAATGTTTCCATCAACTAGGTCATAAGCCTGAACATTGTTTATAGCGGCTGAAATATCGCTAAGAACACCCATTGCATCAATCGTTTGGGTTTGTGCTTCATCAAATTTAGGCGCGGTTGTATCAACAATTGTCACTATTTGTGTTGCTGTTGAAACGTTTCCAGCAAAATCCGTTGCTGTCCATGTTATCTCGTGTGTGCCCAATGGCAGTGAATCGCTATAATCAGATACAACAGATGGAGCATTAAGGTTATTATCAGTCACTTCTGGTACAACTAATTCTAAAGCAGTATTAGTTCCTGTTGCTTCAAAAGTAACATCAACAAGTTCAGAAAAAACAGGAGACTCATCATCGCCAATAGAATCATCTAAAGGAGCACTATCGTCTGCGTCAATAATTCCATCGTTATCATCATCGGTGTCTGCATTGTTACCTAAACCATCACCATCTGTATCTACTGATTCCGTAGCGTCTAATGGGAAAGCATCATCAACATCTAAAACAAGATCATTATCATCATCAGTATCTAAAAGATCTGAAATGAAATCTCCATCGTTATCATTAGGTGCAGAATCAGCTGATAAACTATCCGTTTCATTGGCTAATTCATCAATGTCAGAATAACCGTCATTATCATCGTCTAAATCGAGCGTTAATCCAGAACCAGTAATGCAAGCATCATCACAACCTTCATGAAAGCTATCAGGTAAACCATCTAAATCAGTATCTACACTTGCGACTGCATGAGTTGAGAAAGCATCGTCAACATCTAAAACACCATCGTTATCATCATCAGTATCTAAAAGATCTGAAATGAAATCTCCATCATTGTCACTAGGTATAGAATCTCCTGATAAACTATCCGTTTCATTGGCTAATTCATCTTCATCTGAATAACCATCATTATCATCGTCTAAATCAAGCGTTAATCCAGAACCAGTAATGCAAGCATCATCACAACCTTCATGAAAGCTATCAGGTAAACCATCTAAATCAGTATCTACACTTGCGACTGCATGAGTTGAGAAAGCATCGTCAACATCTAAAACACCATCGTTATCATCATCAGTATCTAAAAGATCTGAAATGAAATCTCCATCATTGTCACTAGGTATAGAATCTCCTGATAAATTATCCGTTTCATTGGCTAATTCATCAATGTCAGAATAACCGTCATTGTCATCGTCTAAATCAAGCGTTAATCCAGAACTAGCAATACAAGCATCATCACAACCTTCATGAAAGCTATCAGGTAGACCATCTAAATCAGTATCTACACTTGCGACAGCATTCGTTGAGAAAGCATCGTCAACATCTAAAACGCCATCGTTATCGTCATCGCTATCTAATAAGTCTGAAACAAAGTCTCCATCGGTATCAGTAGGTAACGAGTCTGCTGACAAACTATCTGTTCCATTGGTTAATTCATCTTGATCTGAGTAACCATCATTATCGTCGTCACTATCTAATAAGTCTGAAATGAAGTCTCCATCGTTATCACGAGGTAAAGAATCCGCTGATAAACTGTCCGTTTCATTGGCTAATTCATCAATGTCAGAATAACCATCATTATCATCATCTAAATCTAACGTTAGGCCAGAATCAATAACACAGGTGTTATCACAATTTTCATGGAAACTATCAGGTAATCCATCTAAATCAGTATCAACACTTGCTGCGGCATTCGTTGCAAAAGCATCATCACTATCTAAAGCACCATCATTATCATCATCGGTATCAAAGTAATTGTATTGACCATCTTCATCAAAATCATTTGATGAGTTACTGATAATTGAAATATCACCCAAGTTATTTATGTTTGATAATTTAACAACAAAAGAGTTTTCTTTAGCGTTTACATCACTAACTAAGATTAAGTAACCATCTGTTCCGTCTGTGGTGAAATACAGTTCATTTTCAACACTTATCGTTGTCACTGTGTCATTTAAGTTGGAATTCCAAACTAGATTACTCGCAGATTCATGATCAACAATTACTACGCTATCTTTAGATTGATAATCAACAATGGTGGTGTGGTTAGCTAATGTAGCTAGAGAAAGATCTTTAAAAACAAACTCATCTTTACCATTACCACCCGTTAATTCATCACTACCTGCACTAGCTACAATAATATCGTCACCGCTGTAACCTAAAATGATATTGATATTTTCATCAGTAATTATTACATCATTACTTTGGCCTGCAATTAACCTCTCAAAGCCAGTAAAAGTATCGCTGTCTATATTGATACCAGAAGCTGTACCGTTTATGAAATCAACAATAATTGGTTGTACTGCTGATGTGTATTTCAGGGTATCAAAGCCTTCATCACCCTCATAAATATCATCACCTTGACCTGAACCACCAATAACTAAATCATCACCAGCACCCGCTTCAACATGATCATCACCATCACCTGAAAAAAGGTAGTCATTTCCAGATAACCCCATTAGGTGATCATTACTTCTATTGGCACCGAATACATAATCATCTTTTGCTGAAGCATCTATTTCATATGAATCAGATACTTCATCATCAGGATAATAAAGGTTTATGGATGTAATAGAGCTTTGATTAGTTTCATCTATATCAGCCTTACTTAATGTTTTTTCGTTTGCAGCAAAATCATTAAGTATTAAAAAGTCGACTTTATATTCACCACTTTCATAAATTTGTGGAAGTGCTATTTGGCTAGAGAAATTGCGGTTTAACACATTTTCACCATTATCAATTTCTTGCCATTTGTCCAGATCACCATTACTTGGTCTTGTCAGCCTTAAATAAACCTTTTCAACACCTGATACGTCATCAGTTGCTAAGCCATTAATAGCTAAAATAGGACGGTCACTTTGTTCGTCAAATTTAGCTTCTAGGTTGATGTAGCTTAAAGAAGAAGCTGAGATATCCGAGTTTGGATTTACTAATTCGTATCCCTCAAGATTGTCTGCAATCCAATCTTGTGAAAAATTTGCATTTCCAGCATTGTCATATAGGCGGATAGTATGAACAGGGTAAATACCTGAGCTAGCATATTTATTAAGTACAAAATCAAAACTATAGGTATTGTTAGCTACTTTTATGCCATGCTCTTGAATTGAAGTGCCTGTTGGTGAATAAAGTTCCAGAAGTATCCCGTCCTTTAAACCACTTAAGTTATCTTCAACAACAACAGTAAAGTTTATTTGCGGTTCTTCATTATTGTTAATGCTCCAACCTGAAGAAGTTAAACTTGTAACTGATGGTTTTTCACTATCAGAAACAGGATTATTAAAACCTACGCTTGTATTAAAGCCAAGTAAGTTTATCTGGCTCTCGTTTAAATATACTTCATTACCTTGGTTGTCCGTTAACTCCATTGCCCTTACGTCGTATGAACCAGATGCTGCATATTCATTAAGTTCAATTTCAGTAACAAACAAACCTGTTTCAGGATCTCTTGTGAGAGTGATCCAATGTTGCTCATTTCCCTCTAACCAATATAAAACTTTAACGGTTTCAGCATTAGAAAAGTTATCTGACAGAGCAAGTTCAAAGTGCATTTTAGGGGGGACATCGTTACTAATACAATATTGAAAAGACTCAATATCGCCTTCAGCTGTACCATTGCTACTTAAACGAGAATGAATAGGACAAGTATCTTCAATATCTAAAACACCATCATTATCGTCGTCTGTATCTAATACATCGAATATATTATCTAAATCAGTATCTACAATTGAACGACGAAGCGAACTTGTATCCGTCTCTAATTCACCGACTTGCTGAAGTAATATAGTACCGTTGATGTTAACCATTGAAATGAATTCGCTGGTATGAACTAACTCTTCATCAAATGAAGCTTCTTCCTGCAAACTAATAGCAAAGGTATCTAAAGCTGACCAATCAGATCCCACCTCAAGAGCTGAAGACGTTGCAAATGGCTCGCTCTGTTCTATAGGCTCTAATTCGTTTTTGTAATAGGCCAAATAACCGACTTTCTCTGCGTATTCGCCTACCGTATTGTTTTCTTGTTCAGCTAATTTAGCCGAAAATCCTGAACTAGTTATATTATCAGTCAGTAAATTAAAGACTTTATTAGTCTCATTACTTTGACTAGTCAAAATTACGGTTGGTGCTGCTGCAAACGAGCTTGCAAATGAAGTTTCATGCCACTGCTGAATTGAAGACAGTTGAAGTTCACCGACTTCCAACTCGTCACCATTGCTTAATAAGTATCTACCTTTGGTCAACGCAACATAAGGAACTGACTCTACATCATGATTACCATCAAGGTATTCCCACTCTTTAAATGCAGCGGTGACTTCGGTTGATGTGATACTTGACACTTTTGCAACGCCTGAACCACTATCTTTATAGCTAGGTGCACTTAATAAAATAATAGGCTCAGAGATTTCAGCAGAGAATTCTTGACTGGTTTCTTGATCGCCAAGTGACAACTCACCACTTCGGCTAGCATTTTGCGCATCAATATCACCAACATAAAAACGCTTAGTAGTAACAGCTTCTTGATGACCAGCTACATCAATAGAGAATAATTTAACAACAGCACTTTCATTAAGCGTTATTACATCTTCATATAACGTCGAGCTAGTTTTTGGTTCACTTCCGTCAATTGTGTAATAAGTTTTACTACAACCAGAGTTAACTCCACCGATATCATCATTACACGACAAGGTAATTTCAAAAGATAATGATGAAATTACACTTACACTAGATAGTGTCGTTACTGGTGGGCTTTGATCTTGAATAGAAAAGCTTAACCAACCTGCATAATTAACCTTACCTGCATTACTATTAGTATTGCCGTCATAAATAAAGCTCAATGTTTTTGGATTAGTACCTGCATTAATTTCAGCACTATCATCAACACCCCACCAGTTGTTTTTTGCATCAAGCGCAAAACTAGTATGGTTTTCTAATGCATATCCGGTATTACCGTAGATATCATTGTTGCTAATTACTGGCTTGGCATAACCATTTACGCTAAGGCCATAACCTTGGTTATTGGTGATTAAATTATCCGATAACTCAAAGTCACCATTACCATTCACATCGTCATAATTTACATAAATACCTGAGCCATTATTATCAATGGTATTGCCAACAATTGAAGGTACGGCTTTACCTGCAACATATAAACCTACGTTGCCATTACCTGTTATTTCATTGTCATGAATGGAAGGTTGCGTATTATTTTCAGATATTTCTACGTAAATCCCATACCCTGAGTTATTACGCACCTTGTTGCGATTAATCGCTGAGTCCGCACTACCATTACTTCTAATGTGGATCCCATAATAGCCATTATTATCAACAATATTATCTTCAACAACAATACTATCTGCCATCCAGTCACCGGATGACTCATATCCATTAAAATAGACGCCAATATTAGAGTTTCCAGTGACGGTATTGCCTGTGAAAATAAAGTCATATCTAACAGTATCTACTTGGACAGAGCCTTGATTATTCGTTATTTCATTATTGGTCAGAGAAACACTGTGTTCCCACGAAAAATTTAATAACTGCCCATTACCAGTAATAACATTACCATCTAACGACCAATATGCCTGAGCACTATTAGAATTAATTACGTAACTGATATTATCTCGAATAACATTATTGGTGATGGTAAAATCACCGTTATATGATGATGATGCTTTAACCCCTGTACCGTTGTTTGATAATTCACTATTATTTAGCGTAAAAGTTTTTCCAGAGCTTACGTCATATAAATCAATACCATAAGCACTATATTCGAAAGTTGTATAGATAAAGCTTGCTGTTCCGCTTTCTACGCGAACCCCACCCCAATCACCTGTTGCAGGCTCTCGATTACTACTGGTTAATGTGACACCTTTAGCCTCAGTTCCAGCAACATTTAAGCTGCCCTTTATAATCAATTCACTGTCATAAGGGGATTGCCCACCGACCGTATCATCTGTATTAGCAAGGAATAATACCTTCACACCTGGCATTATCGTTAAGGTGGTATTGGCTGAAACCGTCACATCACCCGTGACCAGGTAAGGACTGTTATCTTCTGTCCAAACGGTATTTGCTAATAGGGTAGAGCCTTTTATTACTGTTGCAGCATAAAGAGCAGTGCTACGTACTTGCTCTGCATCGCCCCAATCACCATTAGCATCATCATAAAAAACGGTAATTAAATCGCCCGACTGCACATCTAAAACACCATCGGCGCCATTAGGTGTTTCAGCTTCATTGAATGTAATACTGCTAGTGAATATTCCTGTATCTACATCCGTTTCCGTTAGCGTAACCGTTTCGCCAACAATGGTACCTGTGCTGGTTGAAAAGGTTATGGTATCGCCTACAGAAAAAGCAACACTGCCATTTTCTATTTTAAAACTTACTTCATTGTTATCACTGGTATAACTAACAGACTCTCCTGTCATCATGTCTGTCATAAAGTAGTTTTGGCTTTGTAGTCCTGAAACACTACCTGTAACTCTAAAGTAGGAGGTGCCCATCGCCATATCTTGACCCAAAGATAATATTGTCCAATCTTCGGTTTTGGTATCGTAAGAGGTTTTTAAAACAGTCAACGTACCATCGCCAACATTACTGCTTGGAGCAACGGGGGCTGTCGCACTAAATGGCGTACCCGTATCTTCTGTTTCTGAAGTGATTTTAACCGTTAAGGTTTCGGCTACTGCAGGGTCGGCATTACCATCGCTATCGGCAACCTGAATGTAAGCACTCTCGCCATTTTGGTAAGTGGGCACAACAACACCCGAAGAGTCCGTTAAAGTGAGTTGTCCTGTCATGGTGTCTGAAACTGGGGTTCCACCACCAGAATTACTATTATTCAACCAACCTGCATAATTAACCTTACCTGCATTACTATTAGTATTGCCGTCATAAATAAAGCTCAATGTTTTTGGATTAGTACCTGCATTAATTTCAGCACTATCATCAACACCCCACCAGTTGTTTTTTGCATCAAGCGCAAAACTAGTATGGTTTTCTAATGCATATCCGGTATTACCGTAGATATCATTGTTGCTAATTACTGGCTTGGCATAACCATTTACGCTAAGGCCATAACCTTGGTTATTGGTGATTAAATTATCCGATAACTCAAAGTCACCATTACCATTCACATCGTCATAATTTACATAAATACCTGAGCCATTATTATCAATGGTATTGCCAACAATTGAAGGTACGGCTTTACCTGCAACATATAAACCTACGTTGCCATTACCTGTTATTTCATTGTCATGAATGGAAGGTTGCGTATTATTTTCAGATATTTCTACGTAAATCCCATACCCTGAGTTATTACGCACCTTGTTGCGATTAATCGCTGAGTCCGCACTACCATTACTTCTAATGTGGATCCCATAATAGCCATTATTATCAACAATATTATCTTCAACAACAATACTATCTGCCATCCAGTCACCGGATGACTCATATCCATTAAAATAGACGCCAATATTAGAGTTTCCAGTGACGGTATTGCCTGTGAAAATAAAGTCATATCTAACAGTATCTACTTGGACAGAGCCTTGATTATTCGTTATTTCATTATTGGTCAGAGAAACACTGTGTTCCCACGAAAAATTTAATAACTGCCCATTACCAGTAATAACATTACCATCTAACGACCAATATGCCTGAGCACTATTAGAATTAATTACGTAACTGATATTATCTCGAATAACATTATTGGTGATGGTAAAATCACCGTTATATGATGATGATGCTTTAACCCCTGTACCGTTGTTTGATAATTCACTATTATTTAGCGTAAAAGTTTTTCCAGAGCTTACGTCATATAAATCAATACCATAAGCACTATATTCGAAAGTTGTATAGATAAAGCTTGCTGTTCCGCTTTCTACGCGAACCCCACCCCAATCACCTGTTGCAGGCTCTCGATTACTACTGGTTAATGTGACACCTTTAGCCTCAGTTCCAGCAACATTTAAGCTGCCCTTTATAATCAATTCACTGTCATAAGGGGATTGCCCACCGACCGTATCATCTGTATTAGCAAGGAATAATACCTTCACACCTGGCATTATCGTTAAGGTGGTATTGGCTGAAACCGTCACATCACCCGTGACCAGGTAAGGACTGTTATCTTCTGTCCAAACGGTATTTGCTAATAGGGTAGAGCCTTTTATTACTGTTGCAGCATAAAGAGCAGTGCTACGTACTTGCTCTGCATCGCCCCAATCACCATTAGCATCATCATAAAAAACGGTAATTAAATCGCCCGACTGCACATCTAAAACACCATCGGCGCCATTAGGTGTTTCAGCTTCATTGAATGTAATACTGCTAGTGAATATTCCTGTATCTACATCCGTTTCCGTTAGCGTAACCGTTTCGCCAACAATGGTACCTGTGCTGGTTGAAAAGGTTATGGTATCGCCTACAGAAAAAGCAACACTGCCATTTTCTATTTTAAAACTTACTTCATTGTTATCACTGGTATAACTAACAGACTCTCCTGTCATCATGTCTGTCATAAAGTAGTTTTGGCTTTGTAGTCCTGAAACACTACCTGTAACTCTAAAGTAGGAGGTGCCCATCGCCATATCTTGACCCAAAGATAATATTGTCCAATCTTCGGTTTTGGTATCGTAAGAGGTTTTTAAAACAGTCAACGTACCATCGCCAACATTACTGCTTGGAGCAACGGGGGCTGTCGCACTAAATGGCGTACCCGTATCTTCTGTTTCTGAAGTGATTTTAACCGTTAAGGTTTCGGCTACTGCAGGGTCGGAATTGCCATCGCTATCGGCAACTTGAATGTAGGCACTTTCACCACTTTGGTAAGTGGGAACAACAATACCTGATGAGTCCGTTAAGGTGAGTTGACCTGTAGTACTTGCTGTCACAGCCAGTGATATTAGAGAAAAAGTTAGTGCTAAAGTTTTTTTATAGTATGCGTTCTTCATATTGTTATTCCATTGATTGAAGTTTGCTTATTAATTTATTTTTCTGACTTTTTTATCCAATCGACCATCACTGGTGATCTAGGAGGGGTATGCATCTTTGGAGGTTGATTATTTCTATTTGGTGAGATTTTTTCTTGTTGCCACTCGATCTTATTGCCTACAAGTAATTCATCTGAAACACGCTCACTTTTAACAATCAGTTCGATAGTAGAGTGCTCTTGCTGAACTTTTAGAAAGGTATTTTCATCAACTGTTTTAATAGCGGTAATCACGCCAGTTTTAATTGAGTTATCTTTAATCGTTACCATATATAGTCGCTCAAAACTTTTATTGAGTGCGTGACTAAAATAGTTTTTGGCTAAACGTGGATTTTCCCAGCGAACATCATTACCAACCAAAAGTTTGTTTGGTAGATTAGCGGTAGCTAAGGTTAATGTTTTTCTTGAAGGCAATTCAACTTGAATAAAAGAGTAACCACCACCCTTTTGAATAGATAATATCTTACCTGTATTTTTAACAATACGTGCTTCAGGAGGTTGGGGTTGTTTGGTTAATTTTTTACTAGTGGGTAAGGCAGACTGGCTAACTTGAGCATCTACATTTTTATCTTGTTCACTTGTGATCAAAAAAAAGCTTAAAACAATAATTCCAAGCATAATCAATAATAACAACTTACTATTAAAGTATTTTTTATTCATTCAAATTCCATTTACAACTACAAATCCCATAAATATTTTATGTTTATTGAAGCATCCTTGTTTCCAATAAAGTATATTAACAATAAGCTGAGAACCTTTGATAGCCAAATGGGTAAATTGACCGATTTTTGGATATAATCGACCCGTTTTCGCTACTGATAACGTCCAAGTCTAGGGTGGTGTTTAGACTCGAAGTAGATGTGAAGTTAGTTTTGGGATTTTATGGAAGTTATTAATTGTTAATACTCATTCATTTAAAGCACCTGAAAAACATTAATCCATTTAATTAATAACTTAAAACGATTGATTTTGATAAGACATTTTCACTAGATTTTTATCGTAAGTTGATACTTTTTATATAATGTTGAAAAATTTCCTATATGCTTAAAGCCGACAGCATATGCAGTTTCTGTTAGCGTTTTATGAACCTTAGATTGAATAAATTCATGCGCCTTAGATAACCTTTTTTGACGGATAAATATTGCCGCACTTCCCCCCGTTTCCGTTTTTAATTTCCGTTGTAATGTTGAACGACTCATAAATAAATATTCGGCCAAAGCGTTTACGTCAAAGTTATTATCATGCATGTTAACGAGTACAACATTTTCAACTTTTGCCATAAAGCTTGAATTGACATTTTGATTTGAATACTCTTTTATGAAATTTCCTCCTACATTCTCTTGAAGGTTTTTAAGTGTTGATAACTCTATATCCTCCTCATTAATTACAGGTACTTCAGTGGATATTACTAATATGCTTTCATTCTGACTATTTTCATTTTCGATAGGAATAATGGTTGAGTTAAAACGTAACTCATTACCTTGGAGATCAACTATATTAGCTTCTTGCTTAACGATTTTATTAGTTGTTACAGCCCTATTTAAACTCTCAGTCATATCGTCACAGAATAATTGTGGATAAAAATCAAAAGGGTAAGCTCGTCCATAAAAGCTATTAATATCATCAATACCGAGTGATTTAATTCCAGATGGACTCATATATTTTAAGTTAAAAGCAAGGTCTAATATTTTGATGCAAATGGGAGCATTATCTAGCAAAGCGATTGCTTGTCCCTTAGTGAAATTAGACTGGAGTGCAGAAACTATTGATGTTGAAGCAGCTTGATCTAATAAACTTATTGTTGAGTTATGATCACCAGCATGAGCTTTTTTATTCATTATTATATATCCATATATATTGAGAATTCTGACCTGAAAAGTTCGCCAGTATAATCAAGATTTATAACATTAAAATGCACTTACGTCACTAATACATTCTTATTTCTAAATATTTATTCCTTTACTTTAAATAATGTTAACAACAGGTTACAACATATAGTAAAAACACCTAAAGTTGACCAGTTTATATACTAAACTGCATCATTGGTTCTATTTCAAACAAGAAGGCTCTGCCGAAATCATGAAGGCTACTATTATTATGAAGACTATAACAGTGGCGATTATAGCCTCGATAAATTAACAAAAAAGTTAATGATCAAACTCACGAACATTGACTCATTTAATTACAGACAAATAGCTTTGTACACCTCTCCATTAATTTATCGATTCAACTAGTTATGGCGTCAATCAGCTTAGAATATATCAAATGCTTTATTAACCGATTCTCTAATCTGATCTATATTGGTGTGGGCGTATACCATGGTGTGCTTTAAAGATGTGTGGCACAAAGCTTTAGATACTACACTAATATCAGCGCCAGACTGAATTTGCCATGTCGCAAATGTTCGTCGTAAGTCATGTGGCCTTGGTCTAATGTTTGGGTTTTCATGATATAAACCAGCCCGCTTAATTGATGACTTCCATATAGGATCACCACCTGTAATATAGCCATACTTGGATGTCTTGGAAGGGAAAACAAATTTTTCATTAGTAAATAAATCTCCCCTTTTCTTCAGAAGATCCAAAACATAGTCATGTAGCGGAATCTCATAGTGATGTCCTGTTTTAGTATTTCTTGCAGGGATTAACCAAACGCCAGATTTCAAATCAATCTCGTGCCATTGCATTGACTTTACGTTTGAAAGTCTTGCTCCTGTGAATAGAGCTATTCTGTAGATGTCGGCAACATCTTGATTAGATTCTCTATCGAGAGACTTTAATAATACCTTTGCTTCTTCGTGGGTGAGGTAGCGACTTCTATTAACGCCAGACATTTTTTTAATACGCAAAAAAGGGTTTACCGTTAACTCAGCTTCATCGTCATACTCCAATACATAATTAAACGCAGACTTAATAGCGCTTAAGCAGCGGTTGTGAACCGAATAGCCCAGGCTTTCTAGTTGCCTAAAAAAATCACGAGTGAATTTTTTAGAAATGTCTGAAACTAACATATTCCCTATCTTCTTTTTAAGGTGGCATTCATACGAAACCTCAAGGGCATGCGTTCTACCAGCAATGGTATTTCTGTGGCATAACTCATTGTCTCTATAAAATTTAAATACATCATGAACTGATTTGAACTTTGTCTTTATAAGGCAATTATTTTTTGGGGTTACAAAAAAAAAAGAACCTCTAATATAGTTAATGTATTCAATTGCCCTATGGCGCGCATCATCTAGGCATATAGTGTCAGCCCGACCTAGTTTTTCATTGTATGCTTTGCTATTAAACTTAAACCGAACAAAAAAAGTTTTAGTTTCATTAGTCGTGACAACTAACTTTAAATTTCCAAAATGTTTGTCAGAGTAGGTTTTAGTCGTGGACTGTGCTTTAATACGCTCGATACGTTTATCCGTGAACGAAAAAGTAGTTTCTATTTTCATTTTTACACCTTTTTTTACAGTGAATTGAAGTGTAAAAAAAGATTAAAAAAGCTTATAAATCAGTGTTAAAAGTGTCCCCCAGCCCTTATACTACTGTTTTTTACGGTCAGGGAGGGGCCACCACTTTCTTGTTCCAATCTAGTCAAAAAAATTCTTTAAGCCCAATAAAAACAGCAACTCTTACCTTTTAGTAACGCCAGCACAATATTACTATCTCAAATATTTTAATTCTTGTTATCTGCTTGTCACACAACACTGTTCTTTTAACACGCGTTTAGTTGATGCGGGGTTATTTTTTAACGCTGCAATAGGTCTTATTGGCCGGCTCACAAAGTTACCTCCGCAATTAGGGCATTGATAATTCAAGATACCTTCTACGCAATTTGTACAAAAAGTACATTCAAATGTACAAATATGAGCTTCTGTTGATTCTGGCGGTAAATCCTTATTACAACATTCACAATTTGGTCTTAGCTCTAACATTTATAACTCCTATCTTTTGAAACACATAAAGCCCGGCCAAGAAGCAAGATTCAGCTGGCAAAAATAAGTGAACATAATCAACAAAAAGCCGACTAAATTTTATCCTTGTATAATTTATTGTTATGTTCGCCTTTCGACACGCCAAGGTGGATTAAGACGATCCTCACCTGCCCAATATAGTTTTATTTTGTTTCCTGATGGATCATGTAAAATTGCTTCCCGCCATAAGTATTTTTCATCAGTAGGTTCTTGATCAAAATTAATACCCTTAGCCTTTAAATCATTGACCCAATCATCTAATTCTTCGTGTTCGAAATAGATAACGGTGCGACTTATAAATTCAGCATTTTCTAAAGACAACGAAAAAGTTGAATCACCTTCTGGGCATTCAAAACGTGCATAGTGAAGAGTATCAACTATTTGCGTAAACCCTAGAACACGATAAAATTCTGTAGACTTCTCCATATTATTTACAGGTAACGTAACTTGATTTAAATTCACATAACTTCCTTGTGTGTCTAGCGCCTCAATAAAGAGGCAAATAATAGTTGGTTAAAATAAGTGAATAAGGATAAAAAACCAACTGATTTTTTATACTAAAGAATGATTTTTATGTGCTGTTTAGCTAGAGAACATGAATATCATTTATAGTTGCACTAAACTCATTACCGCTTATACGATTAAACTCGAACTCTACTGTTAGGTCTGTTATCTCATCATTTACAGGAAAGTAAAAACACTAGAGAAAGTAACCGTCATCACACTCCAAAATGCGGGTGTGCAAGATGATATTTCTTTTTCTTGAACTTGAAAATCTTACTCGCTATCAAAGTAAACCATTATGGCTTCAGTTATTTCTTTTCTCCCCCAACGAAAACCATAATTATTAAGCCAAAATATTTGAGTAGGTGTCTTTTGTCTAAAACTTAGGGGTGCCCTTTTTTATGCGCCCAAATACTATAAAGACTAATCATCCCTGTTTCTATCGAAGATTGAAGGGTTATCTTCAATCCCTACACAAGTTTTTGTAGTAAATAGTAATGATGGTTTTGCTTCCAATATTTCACTCTTAAATCGCTCTAATTCTATTTGCGCCTGATTTTTAGGCAAATCACTGTAAATTCCGATTGTTATACACCTAAGACCAGAATAATTACCAAAGAAAAAGGTAAAAGAGGAATTTACACTTTCATATTTACGACGTTTTAAAAAAATATCAGGTTTACCAAGAGCTATATCTTGTGAACTAGAAATTGTATAATTAAATTTCATTGCGATAGATTCAAGTTCGCCTAATACATTTTCAGAATCCATTGCCTCTTCAACTATCAAATATTCAATGGCTTTTGGCGAACGAGTTGTATAAGTACAACCCAACAAAAAGACCAAAGCCATTGCAAACATTAACGTTTTCATATCTAAAAACTCCTCAATTCGGGCATATTTCTTAGCGTATGGTTAAACAGTTCTGCGGAGCCATTGGGGCTTTGGTTGTGAATATCTTTAATTATATTTGCATCCATTTGTTTAAAACCGATTCTCCCCAAAATATGATTACCTTCCCATGATATCGCGTTACCTATGTTCAGCGTTAGTTTTGATATTGAAGTCAGGTTCGATGCCACAACAGAATGCATAGGTCTATTTACTCTCACACCGATAATCCTGATATAAATATACTCACCTCGCTAAAACTGCTCTCTGCACTATCCCTTTTGAATCAACAGAGGCCTCATAGAAATGGTACTTTCAAAATAGCGCGCTTTAAGTTAGCCACTCATTACTTTTAATAGCAACCTTGATTTTCTTGACCAATGCAATATTCAACAAGTACATCTATTGATCCAATCCTTATAACGTTCACTTATGAGCAAGTTATTATATTCATAAGAATTACAGTTTATTTAGTATAAGGTTATTTGGATTAATATACGGCCAATTTTAAACAAGGAGTTAACTACATGGATCGTCGTCGCTTTTTAGGGTTTTCAGCATTTTCAGGTTGTGGCAGTGATAGCAGAAGCTCTTTAGTCGTAAAGCGCCAGCACCAATAGTTCCTGTGAAAAGTAGCGTTGCCGAAAGTAAATGGCTACTACTCGTCGACGATATAAAAGGTAAGGTTATGCTGCCCAATGAGAACGTATCTATTATACCGATCGCTTAGTATTTAATAAACGCTTCGATATATTTACCCAGAAGGAATTGTTCATTGCGCAAACGATATTGTTGGGTGGAGTTTATAATTATAAACTCCACCTTTACAGCTTAATTGTGGTTAAAAATCTAGACTTAAAAATACAACTAATATATTTTTTTTAGCTTCTACAATGTCGTAATTACCGTTATCAGGATATAAAGGTAGTCCTACTATTTGCTCTACTGAGCGAACATCTGCAAACCTAACATCACCTTTACCATATTTATAATAAAGTCCAAGCGTTACGATATTTTTAAGAAAAACAGTTCTTAGAGAGGTTGAAAAACCTAGTAAATCAATATCCTCTATTCGTTGATTATCAATATTAGTATCAATATCACCATTAGATTTGTCGGTAAAAACACCAAATCTCAAGGTGATATCAGGCGAATATTCATATTCCACTCCAACAGACCAATTTATTAATTCATTAAGTTTTCTTGTTATTGGCGTATCTATAAACTCTAGAGATTGGCCACCTGACTTTACCTCTGAAAAGTAATTAACATCTGCACTTAATAAAACATCAGAAAATTTATAACTAGCGCCTAATGTTACTTCAAAAGGAAGATCTTGCTTAATATCCGTTTCCTCTTTTACTCTAAAGGCTGGAGTTATTTCAGGAGGAAGTGGCGTTAGACTGGAAAAATGAATATTTGCCGTGGCTTCATAGTCTCTTCGAATTGGTATTTCGTAAGCTAACTTTCCACCTAGTGACAAATTGCCTTTTTTCCATAGAACTCCCAATATTGGCTGAACAGATACTTGCAAATCAATGATCCTTCTTGATGCATTAAACCCTCCTTCAAAGTCTCCAGCAGGTGTAAATATTGTTGAAACACCTCCTGAACCTTGTACAGTTGAAAATTCCTTATATTGAAAATATAAAGAACTACCAAAACTCAATGATTCAGAATACCTATATGATGTAGTGACTCCTAATTTATAAGCGCTGTTATCTAAATCAATATAGATAAATTCATTATTTCTTTGACTCGGTTGAAACTCGCTTGCTTCAATATTAATAGTAGTATCGGTGGATGTACGCTCTTTACTCAGATCATTAATAGCAAAAGAAATACCAAAATCCCAATCATTTTCTTTTTTTCGAAAAGCGAAAAAACCAGGGAGAATAACAAATGAATCTCGCGTAAAATCACTTCCATCACTGAAAATATTACTGAATTCTGTTTGCTCTTTGGAAAAAATATTCACTGATGCCGTAGATTTTACAGTACTTAAAGATAGCCCAGCTGGATTATATAACATGGCAGATAAATCATCGGCAATTGATGTAAATGCTCCGCCTAAGCCTGCTGCTTTAGATCCATTGAATACATTCACATAATGATATTCGTCAGCGACGGCAATTGAACTTAAAAGCGTTGACATAACAAAGAAAAACTTATTAAATTTATTCATAATATTCCCTTATGTTTAATTATATTAAGTTAGTACAAATTGATTATTTGTCCAATAAAGTACGCTATCTTAAAATAGAACTATTTAACTTATATCTTGAAAGCAATCACATCATTTAGTAATGGGCTGAAAGTTTGAGATTAAGAGTTTTACAAGTAAATGTACCTAAATATTCCAAGATCTGTTTATAATCACTCGTCAATCCTAATAAAAGAACAATAAAATGAGAAAAACAACGGGTTTATCCTTACTTGCCTTTGCACTATTAAGTGGCTGCGGCACTCCAGATGTTGTACAAACTAATTCAGCAAAAGACGTTAAAGTGGGTTACAACAGCATTAATAAAGAACAACTTATTCAACATATCAAAACACTCGCGTCAGATGAGTTTGAAGGCCGTGCACCATCAAGCAAAGGTGAAGAACTAACGCTTGATTACTTAACAAAACAATTAACTGCTATTGGCTTTAAACCTGGTAACGGTGATAGCTTTTTACAACCTGTACCTATGGTGTCAATTGAAGCATCACCTGATATGACACTATCCATTAATGGAAAAGATTATCAATACGGATCTGAAATGGTAATGGGCTCCAGCCGTATTAGTGAGCTTGAACAACTTAAAGATTCAGAACTTGTTTTTGTTGGTTATGGTGTTAACGCTCCAGAGTACAACTGGAATGATTACAAAGGCCTAGATGTTAAAGGGAAAACAGTTGTCATATTGGTTAATGATCCAGGCTTTGCAACTCAAGACCCTGCGTTATTCAATGGTAATGCGATGACTTATTACGGACGTTGGACATATAAATATGAAGAAGCTAGTCGTCAAGGAGCTGAAGGTGCCATAATTATTCATGAAACTGCGCCAGCATCATATGGTTGGTCAGTGGTTGAAAATTCATGGACGGGGCCTCAGTTTGGTTTTGTTCGTGATGACCTAAACAAAGGACGTGTTGCAGTTGAAGGTTGGGTAAATAGCGACGTTGCTAAAGAGTTATTTGCTAACGCTGGTTTGAACTTCGAACAAGCAAAGATTGAGGCAGCAAAAGGTAGTTATAGTGTCGATATGGGCGATTTAAACGCGTCGATTACCGTAAAAAATACAGTTAAAGAGTCGATATCTTATAACTTTATCGCGACTTTACCGGGTAGCACTAAGCCAGACGAACATATTATTTATACCGCTCACTGGGATCACTTAGGTAAAGATACAAGCCTAGAAGGTGACCAAATTTATAATGGCGCTGTAGATAATGCATCGGGTACTGGTGCACTTATCGAAGTCGCAGAAGCATTTGCTAATCTGCCTGTTACACCAGAACGCTCTATTACTATTATGGCTGTAACTGCAGAAGAACAAGGCCTTTTAGGTTCAAAGTTTTATGCGGCAAACCCTATTATTCCAGCTGCTAAAACAGTAGCTAATATTAATATGGATGCATTAGGTGTTAATGGCCGAAGTGCAGACGTTTCTGTTTATGGGCTGGGTCAGTCAGAGTTAGATAATTATCTAACTGCTGCTGTGAAAAAACAAGGTCGTATAATTGCGGGGGATCCTCGCCCTGCTGCAGGTATTTACTATCGTTCTGATCATTTCGCTTTTGCTAACATTGGTATTCCAGCGTTATATGCTAAAAGTGGTACAACACCAGTAGACGAAGCAACTAAAACGTTACGTGCTGAACTTAAAGACAGTTTAGGCAAGTGTTATCACAACCTTTGTGACGAGTATAATGAAGCTTGGGATATGTCTGGAGCGGTTGAAGATATACAAGCCTTTTATGAAATTGGCTATGAGTTATCTAAAGAAAATGTTTGGCCTAAATGGAGCAAAACATCAGAGTTTAAGCGTTAAACCTGAAACCGAGTAAGCGTCTTACTTCACTATCACAAGATTTCGCATATAGTGAAGTAAGATTTTAACCTCAAGTCAATGGTCGAGAAAAACGTACTTCTTACAGCTTTAAAACTAATTTATAAATCAACATTATTTTAAGTGGAAAAAA
>Ga0209184_1000826_pt1 | contig 26733 bp, 16 predicted proteins | sample EN8Hudsemesocosm_2_FD_184627 | JGI IMG/M metagenome (GOLD analysis project Ga0209184, IMG submission 184627) | Methane-oxidizing microbial communities from mesocosms in the Hudson Canyon - EN8C Hudson Canyon (SPAdes) (version 2) | ecosystem: Environmental > Aquatic > Marine > Cold seeps | place... | reverse complement strand
CGCAAACCTGAATGATATTCTTAGCTAAATCAATTCCAAAGATAGTAGATTTCAACATAATATGGTCTCCTTAATAGTTACTGTAACTCTAGACTAGTAGCTAGGGTTGTGGAGTCCATACATCGCCATAGGGTATATATTCTAAAATAGTTAGCCTTACCCTCCTGATGAGCAGTTCGCCATGGCTTTTGCTGATATAACTATTTAGTAATTAAAACGTTTTATCAACCTTATTTTTTAGCTGAAGTATTAGTGGGATTTTTCACATGAGTGTCTAACCATTGATATTGTTCCCACAACATATGTAGTAAAGACTCTCTGGCTCTATAACCAAGTTGTAACTGTACTAATTAGGAGGAAGTATTCATTATATTACCCTTACCTAAGTGATGATAAGAGTAACTGAGATTAACAATTGATAATTGCAGTAAATGGAAGAATGAAATAGATATTATGAGAAAATCAGCTATCGATATTTTTCATTAAACGTCGATGAACTATTCGAGTCGCAACAAAAACTACACCAATAACAATAGGAACCGCAAAGCCGCTAACTAGCTCATGATTATACTGAACCCCTAATGAAGGCAATGTAGATAACATGCTTTCGAATAATTGCATGCCATAATAGCTAATAGCAGCAACCGACAAACCTTCTACGGTTTGTTGTAAGCGCATTTGTATATGAGCGCGACGGTTCATTGACTTAAGTAGTTTTTGGTTTTGCTCTTGCAGTACCATTTCCACTCTAGTACGTAATAGGTCGCTGGCGCGGGTAACGCGTCGGGAAATATCTTCCAAGTGATTGGCTGCTGTTTGACAGGTTTTAACTGCTGGGGTAATTCGTCGCATCAAAAACTCTTGTAAGGTCATATGACCACAAATTTCGTCTTCTTTTAATTCTTCCATGCGTTGTAATACAACATCGTAATAAGCGTTGGTTGCAGAGAATCGATAATTACTTTGGCTACGAAAATCTTCAACTTTGGCGGCAATTTCAGATACCTGAGTTAATAGTTCGCGATCATCGCTATCTTTTCCAAGTGCTATGCAAGTAGTTACTTGCTGCAGTTGTAAGTCTAATTGGTTCAGCTCACTATTAATGGCTTGTGCTAAGGGGAGACCCAAGGTTGCCATTAAACGGTAAGTATCAAGTTGCAATAGCTGTTGCACTAAACGGCCTAGTTGCTCTGGCGATAATGCCTGTTCAAATACTAAAAAACGGCCAAAGCCATCATCGTGGAGCTTGTACGAGGTCCAAACTTTAGCTAAGCCGTTGTAAGGCGCACTGGCTGTTAGGCGCATGTTATCGAAATACTGATCAATATTATTGCCTGGATCTTTATCGTTAGGTTCAATAACCAAATGTAAAGCAGCAATAACTTTACCTGGCATGTGCTCAAGCCAATCACTCGGGACATAATCAATGGCATTCTTAACGAATGGTTGATTAGTTAACGGTGCTTCATGAATAACGGTGTAAGTAGAGTACTCCATATGTCGTTCCCAGCGTAAGCTAAATAATCCAAAGTTTTGGTAAAAGCAGGGCATGGTTACGGCAGGGGAGTTTACTTGGAAGCGATTACACAATAACGATATAAAATCATGCTCTTGTTGTTTTAATTTGCCTTCATGTTGAATGGCAATATGAGTAATTTGCGCCGGATTTGTGATGGATCTAAAAGGGCGGTTGTGCAATTCACTGTACAATTTTTCTCGTAACGGGTGAATTGCCATTTTACTCAAAGCAGATATTGCGGGTGTTGAGGTGGTTATTATATTTTCAGGGGTTTTACTTAATAACATTTTTTCACCTCACTTCACTTTAAGTAGATAATTTAAGTCGATATCATAGGCTGTTTGTTGCCTATATGCTTATTTAGCCTGTGAATAAACAGTATTGCCACCTAAGATTGTTTCTATTACTTTCACATTGTGAATATCATATTTATCTACTTGAAAAAGGTTTTGATCCAGTATGACAAAATCAGCTTTTTTGCCCACTTCAATAGAGCCTATTTGTTCTTCCATATGCAGTTGGTAAGCGCCATCAAGCGTATAACCTTTGATTAAGGTCGCAATATCTAAGCGTTCATGTTCGCCCGGTTGAATAGGGGCATTCACTTGTTCTGGTGTTTGCCGTGTACGTCCAATTTCCATATTAAATATTGGCGACATACCTAAGGTGCCAGCACCTGATGCCGGAAAGTCACTACCAAAAGACATTTTTACTCCCGCTTTTTTAAGGCTGTTAAAGCGAAAGTAACGATTGAATTGATCATCACTTACAAACTCTTTGCCAAACTCGTCATATGATGCCCATAACGGCGTACTTTGTGCTACTACATCTAATTTAGCAAAACGTTGAATATCATTATCTGTCATCACCTGAATGTGACAAATAGTATATCGACTGGTACTGCTGGCATTGCTTGGACTCTGTCTGACAAGCTCAATTGCATTTAACGTTTCTGATATCGCTCTTTCACCTAAAGCGTGAATATGAACATCGATATTTTCAGCGCTGGCTTGAGCGATCATTTTATTCATTTGCGCTTGAGTAAAAACATTTTCACCTTTATTACCTGGTTCCCCTTGGTAATCTTCAAACATTCCAGCAGTTTTACCTTCTATCGTGCCATCATTCATTATTTTAAGCATATTGATATGATACATTTCTCGTTTACTGATGGCGCGTTTATGCATAGTCGCTTTAATGGCAGTATCTGCCTGTGCTGAAGTCGTCGCCATATGAGAAGCTTTCATGCGCACCGTCATATCACCTTGCTCAACAATACGATCAAGAACATCGATTTGCATTTCACTGCCTTCCAATGCACCAGCATCAAAGACAGAGGTAATACCGTAACTGTTCATGATTTTAATAATATCGCTAGTGCCCAAAGCGACACTATCAACAGTAATAATATCTAACTGGTCAATAGCAGCGGTAGCTGTTGCTTCTAAAAAGTAACCGGTAGGATTGCCGTTTTTATCACGTTTGTAATAACTAAAGCCTGGCTCTAAATCAGGTGTGTTTTTATCAATTTTAAGCAACTCAAGTGCTTTTGTATTTCCCCAAGCGCCATGAAAACCCTCGTCCATTAAATAAACAGCACGATCGGCAACAACTTTATCAAGCATGGCACTCGTAGGCCCTTTTGGGCCAAATGCGCTAGCAAGAAATCCATAACCAAAGATTACTTTGTTATCAGGATTTTGTTTGGCATAGTCGCTAATTTGTTCTAACCAACGTGCTGGCCCGGCAAAAGTATCTAGTGATAAACTACGTACATAGGCGCCTCCCATCACTGGATGCACATGAGAGTCGATGAAACCGGGTAACAGCATAGTGCCTTTAAGGTCTTGATGTTTAGTTGTCTTTCCAGCAAATAATTTTACTTCGCTTAAATCACCCACGGCGATAATTTCACCATCTTTAACGGCAATTGCTTCAACCCATGGCTGTTGCTCATTGACGGTATAAATTTTGCCATTGAATAATATTAAGTCGGCATTTGTTGATAATGTCGTTTTGGCAAAGGTTAAAGGCGAAATTATTGATAACACCAGTGTAAATATAACTAAATAAATCTTCATATAGACTCCAATTTTCTCTTATAGTAATTATTTTTTATCATTGTTTTTTATTGTTCTTTATTGCTGTTAAGTCATTGAGTACCACTAAAATACATCAAGCATTTTGTGATACATCATGCCTAATGCTAGTAAAGGGGAACGCAAATGTTTTCCACCGGGAAAAGCAAAATGTTTTACTTGTTCAAAATATTTCATTCTGTCTGATTCACCGTGAATCGTTTCGGCTAATAAACGTGCTGCCATATGGGTTACGTTAACGCCATGGCCAGAATAGGCTTGAGCATAATAAATATTGTTATCTAAACGACCTATTTGCGGCAATCGATTTGCGCCAATGCCAATCATGCCACCCCATTGATAATCTATGTTTATACCTTCAAGGTGTGGGAATACTTTTAGCATTTTTGGGTAAAGAGCTGCTTTGATATCTTTAGGATCGCGACCTGAATAATTACACATGCCACCAAATAGCAGGCGTTTGTCTGCCGATAAACGAAAATAATCGAGATCTATCTTCAAATCACAAACGGCATGGTTGCCCGGTAATAGTGCCTTGTAAACGTCTTCTTTTAGAGGCTCTGTTGCAATGATATAACTGCCAGCAGGTAGTATTTTATTGGAGATATTTGGCAGTTTTTTCGGTGCTAAATCACCAATATAAGCGTTGCCAGCTAAAATAACTTGCTTTGCATTGACTTGCCCATGCTCAGTTTCAATTTTGACTGTTTCGCCAGGGGTTATGTGAGTAACTGCAGAGTTGGTAAAAATTTGCACACCTAAGTCTGTAGCAACTTTTGCTTCACCTGTGCAAAGATTTAATGGGTGTAAATGGCCACTGCCCATATCTATCATGCCACCAATGAAATTATCAGAGCCGACTACTTGTTTTTGTAATTCATTTTTGTCGAGCATTTTTACGCTATAGGGATAATCACGTTGACTAATGGCTTGATAGTCTTGTTCTAATGCTTTCATATGTTTAGGGCGTGCAGCTAAATCGCAGTAGCCCATGGTTAAATCACAATCAATATTATATTTTTTAACGCGCTTTGTGATAACTTCATTGGCCTCGGTCCCCATCTCGGTAATAGCATCTATGCCTTGCTGACCAATAACCTTTCTAAAATCCTCTAAATTATGGCCTATGCCACGAATAATTTGACCGCCATTTCTACCTGATGCACCCCAACCAATTTTATGCGACTCTAGTAATACGACTTTATAACCACGCTCTGCCAATTCAATAGCACTTGCAATACCAGTAAAACCACCACCAATAATACAAATGTCAGCATTAACAGACCCTGCTAACATAGGGTAGTCTTGTTGATACCTTAAGGATGAAAAGTAATATGAAGGCGGATATTGGTCGGTATGTATTGCGCTCATTGCATAATCCTATTATTAACTAAAATGACAAATTAATTGTTGCAGTGTAAAAAATAAAAATCATTGTAAATTATATTGAACGATAGTAACGTATAAAATCGCTAAAGCCAACAGTTTGATGTATTATTTTAAACACTAGCTGTAGTACAATATTGAACACTTAAGCTTCAAAAATAAAATTAATAAAGGATATGCCTGTGGACGTAGGTGCAAAGTTAAAATCAATTCGACAACTTAGACAAATATCACAACGCGAATTGGCTAAAAGAGCAGGGGTGACTAACAGTACTATTTCAATGATTGAAAAAAATAGTGTTAGTCCGTCAATTAGTTCTTTGAAAAAAGTGCTCAACGGTATTCCTATTTCTTTGGTTGAATTTTTCTCTGAGGACTTTGAAGATAAACAAAATCAACAAGTTGTTTATACACCAGACGAGCTGATGGATATTGGCTCAGGTGACCTACACATGAATTTAGTGGGTAAATCTTTTCCACGCAGACAAATGACCTTTTTAATTGAAGCCTATGCTGTTGGTGCCGACACGGGTAATGAAATGCTGCAAAATGATGCGGAAGAAGCCGGTTATGTTCTAGCAGGTAAAATAGAACTGACTGTTGGTAGCGATGTCTATATCTTAAACACTGGAGATAGTTATTATTTTGATAATAACAAACCGCATCGCTTTAGAAATTCTTTTGAAGAAGAATGCAAGATAGTCAGTGCTACCACACCCGCTAATTTTTAAATTGGCTAATTAAACATTAGCTGTAGAACTACAAAGGTTGTGATGCTAGTGCCTAACGTTAAGTAAATATTTTGACTTTTATAGGACGTAATAACTGCTACTGTTGCCGCTAATAAATAGGGGTTAGTTAAATTACTATTGAAACTATTATCCTTAATAAAAATAATAGGCACCCAAATAGCCGTTAATACTGCAGGTGCGCTGAAACTTAAAAAATGGGTCATCTTTGCTCCCATACGTATCGGTAGTTTAGGGTGTAAAAACAGGTAACGGCTGAAGAATGTGATGCAGGCGAGCAGAATAATGGTAAGTAAAGTCATAAAATATTATTCCTATTTATTTTGAGATTTGCCTGTTTGTGTGCTGTTAAATACCCACAAAACATCGCTATTAAAGAAGAGATAACCAATCCTAACTCCCAGTTAGCTAGCTTTAAAAGTACAGAGAGAAAGCCAGCCACAATAACGGTTATTAACACTGGTAAATTTGTGATTGTTGGCACCACCAATGCAATAAAAGTCACGGCTATTGCAAAATCAAGCCCTAGGTTGGTTAAGTCAGGTAAATAGCTGCCAGCAGTTATGCCGATGATATTCCACAACAACCAACAAAGATAGAAACTCCCACCAGCGGATAACGCATAGACAAGTTTTAACTTGCCTTTTAATGATTTACTTTCACCAGACAAGGCAAATAATTCATCGGTTAATAAAAATCCTAAACTGCCGCGCCATCTAAAAGGAAGGTTTTTTAATTTATCTCTAAGCGCCAAGCCGTATAAGAAGTGCCTGGAACTAATGATAAAGGCGGTAAATAATATGGTTGCTAATGGTACATTGTCATTGATTAGCTCGATCACCACCAGTTGCACAGCACCTGCAAAAATTAAAGTAGGCATTAAAATAGCTTCAAGGACACTAAAGCCTCGTTGAATCGCTAACGAGCCACACAATATCCCCCAAGGAAGAACTGCTAAATTCAAAGGCAGCATAGCGATGAAGCCTTTTTGCATCATTTTTAAATAAGCTTGTTTTCGATTTAAAGCCATAATAATTCTTTTGGTGCGTTTACTTATGTTTTTGAATGTTTAGGAAACTTGACGAGCGTATTGACTTGGCGCTATGCCATTAGCCCTTTTAAAATGACGGTGAAAGTGACTTTGATCATAAAAACCCATTTGAACTGCAACTTGAGCGACTTTATTACCTTGCTGTAATAATCTTTTACTTTGCTGTAACCGTTGTTGAATTTGATATGCATGAGGCGGTAACCCGTAGCATTTCTGGAATTGGCGCACTAGATGAAACGGGGTGAAATTAGTTATGTTAGCCAAGTGCTCTAGTGATACATTCTCTTCTAAATGTTCATGAATATATTGTTGCACCCAGGAAAGTTTCAGGTTTGACGTCTGTAATATTTTTAACTGCTTGGTATTTTTCCCATGTTTAAGCATTAATCGAGTTAACACATCATAGAGCATGCTTTCACGTAATAAAGAGTTATTTGAGTAGGTTAAGGTATTGAAAAGAAAATGCAATTCACTCGCCATCTGTTTATCTTCAACTACGGCATTGGTAAAGTAAGGCGCAAAATCATGAGTAAAACCTATATCGCTAGCCAATTTGTTAAATTGAGACTCTGATGGCGAAATCCCACGATATGACCAACCATTTTGTGTACCTGATTGACCCGTATGAACTTCGTCTGCGTTAACAAAAATAATACTATGTTCAGGGGCAATAAAATTCTTTCCTGCACTAAGAAAACGTTGGCAGCCTTGCTCTATAATATTGATGGTATAAGTTTCATGGCTGTGTTTTGAAAAATTGTGATGATGATAGTTTGCCTCAACCATTTCAATACCGTTGAGCTCTTGATGAATTTGAAATTTAGCTTGTTCTTTAGGTACTGGCATAATCACTCTCAATCTTCTTTATATTGCTAATGTAACTCATGCTCGTTATTAATGTTTGTACAAAATTGCGCTTATTGAAAATTAATTTAGATTATTTAAAAATAACAGAGGTTAGTTATAAATTTCAAAACAGCATACAAACTAAATGAGACTTCACAATTAAGTGAGAGCCCTATATAAGTCACTTAGTTAGGCTTCAAAATATATTGCTCACACTTCGTGTGTTTAATATAAATTACAAATTAAATTCTAAATAACGCCGGTAAAATTCATGTATTCCTATGTTTTAGTGGTTAAATGCGTTGACTTGGTTGCTAATTAATAATATAAGTTAACATCTAATGTTTTATGTTAAAAATAACAAACGTCGTTATTGGTGAGTATTTTATTATTCTCCTATTGATGATTTGAAATTAAAACTACTTCAGAGTAACTCTTATGTCTGTGATTAAAAATAGTCGGTATTTTAATGAAGCGATGATCTTTCAGATATTCAAATATAGTATTTATTTGTTACTCGCTAACGATATCTACCATTTTTTTGTTGAAGATTATTCTGCAAGCGCTCAAACCTTTGCAAAAGGGGTTTCTCCGAGTCAGATCATTGAAGCATTTACCGCAACAATAGACACTGCAGCTTGGCTGATCCTGTTATTAATTTTTGAATTGGAAACCTATATTCTAGATGATGAACAAATGAAAGGTAAAACAAAATGGGCGATAAATGCCACTCGTGTATTTTGTTATCTAGTTATTATTTATTCACTCTATGGTTTTATATCTAAATTCAATTTATTACACACCACCATTCCTTTTATCAGCAACGATGTTTGCAGTTTAATTGGTACCAGCTTTACTTACATTAAAGAAATAGATAAATACCTGCCATTAACTGCTGAGGTTTGTAAGGGGTTGGCAAATACACCACTGATACAAATAGTTGATACTCAAATAATAACAACTCAAACACAACTTATTGAAACACAGAGATTATCTACAGTAGAGGTGACTAATTCAGCGACTTGGTTGCTCGTGGTTTGCATTCTTGAAATTGAAGTGTTTTTACAACTTAGAGGTAAACTTACCAAGCAAACTATTGTGCTCAGTAAATGGTTTAAATATGTGCTTTATACGGTATTGTTTATTGCTGCAGCCTACTGGGGAGTCAAAGGAGGTTTACTTGATTTTTGGGATGCCTTTCTCTGGTTGGTAGCCTTTTGGTTTATTGAAGTAAATATTTTTAAATGGAATGCAGAGACAAAAGAAGAGCAAAAAAATGAGCCGTTGGCTGATAAATTAACTGATGGACTGAATGAATGAAAATAATCACTGAGCAACCCAGTTATATCATTAATGAAGAGTTATCAATTGGTCAGCATAATTGGGACTTTCCCGCACATTTAGCGATTGGCCAATTATCAATGGATAAATTGTTTAAAACAGTGGCTATTGAAAGTGATGGGGTAGAGTCCGAATTAAACAGAAGTACTACCTTGCTAGATGTTGAACAGATGGTGTTTGATGACCCTTTGATGTTGGGACGAAAGATCTTCGGTGAACAATTACTTAATAGGCGTATTTATAATGATGCTCTCTTGATTATGCATCAAGGTAAAGTGGTACATGAGTCTTACCGTAATGGCATGCAAGCAACAGACAGGCATGTCATTCATTCTTGTACTAAATCATTATGTGCAATGCAAATAGCCATAGCTATTGAGCAAGGTTTGCTTGATAACAGTGCTATGCTCACTACTTATTTACCTGAGTTTTCCCAGCACCAAGCTTGGCACGGGGTAACCTTACAGCATGTGTTAGATATGCAAGCTGGCATTGAATACAGTGAAGATTACACTGACGAAAATGCGCATTATTGGCATTATGCACGTGCAGCAGGTTATTATCCGCCTCTTGATGGAGAAGAAGCGATTGGAGCTAAGGCTTGGGCAGTTGAAAACTTGCATACTCGTAGTCATCAACCGGGCACTACATTTGTCTATAACTCTTGCCTTGCTAATGTATTAGGCATGGTTTTAGAGCAAGTTTATCAACAAGGGCTTGCTGAGATATTTGAACAACTTTTATATCAGCAAGTAGGAGCTGAGGCGTCAGCTTACTTTAATACCGATCCGCAAGGGTTTCCTATTACGGAAGGGCAGTTTAATTTAACTTTACGTGACTTCGCCCGTATTGCTTCATTGATGATAAATAAAGGCAAGAATCATCAAGGGAGACAGATTGTTCCTGCTAACTTTATTGCCGAATTAATTAAGCCTGATGAAAGCTACCAAAAAGCTTATCAAGCCCAAATACCTGATTCATTATTTCCTCAAGGGCAATATAAAAATCAGTTTTGGTTGCTAAACCCTCAACAACAACAATTCACTATGTTAGGCATTCATGGCCAGTTCGCTTGGTATGATTTATCACGTGATTTAATGATTGTCGGCATGGGCTCTTACCCTGTGCAAGATGGCGAGCTAATGATGAAATCTCTTAATACTTTGTGGCAGGGTATCGCTACAAGCATTGCTTAACCAAGTCTCATTTTCCATTGTATAGATTATCCGCTTAGCTCCTGATGTCTGCTGCTTTACTGAATTTATTGTTCATATAATGCCAGAGGGATTAACTCCTCAATAGTACTTTAATTTCAATAGTTTGACTTTCTTAACGGCGCTAACTTGCACTAGTCAAAACCCAACTATGTCTAACGATGCATCCATACTTTTATTACAATAGTGCTCTGCATTAACAAGCTTGAAAAAAATAACCCCGTGCTTTGAAGTAAAACACGGGGTTATTGATATCTATAGTAAGGGGATTAAATAGCCCTTAATTAGTTTTAGGTAAAAGCTAACTAATTTAAACTGGTTATATCTATTACTAGCTTAGAATGAATACTTAACTTTAATACCGCCATTGATGCCACGGCCGATGCCAAAATGACTAAGACCGGTATCTGCTACGCCTGAATCGTAATATAGCTCATCTGTTATATTATCAACATAAGCAGAGACTGACCACGACATACCAGTAGCACTAAACTGTGCGCCTAATAAGCCATATGATGGTAAAGCGAAGATGTCATTTCCACCCATAAACTCTTCACCCATGGTTTCAGTTTGCCAGTTATATGAAACTTGTAAAGCTAGATCTATATCGCTTTCAAGATACCAATAATAACTACCAACAAAGCTGATGGTCACATCTGGAGCTGCAAGCTTTTTACCGGCTAAAGATGAACCGTCTAAGTCTGTACCTTCTACAACCTCAGAGTCTTGAATAGCTGTTGCTAAGAATAGTCTTAAGTTATCTGTCGGTAAGTAAGTAACGTCAAATTCAACACCTGTGCCTTCTGCTTGACCAATGTTTTTGATAACTGAACCGCCATTAGCAGCAAAAATCCCTTGAAAGTCTTGATAATCGTAGAAATATGCACCAACATTCACCTTTAAAGTATTATCTAAAAAGTCACCTTTGAGACCAATTTCATAGCTATCAACAATCTCTGGATCATAACTGGCCAAGGTTGAACCTTCAGGCATTTCACCGCCATACAATTCTGATGCCCAAAAGTCTGAATCTATTCCATCAATAACGCCATCTGGCTCATAATCAAACCACTCTTCGTCAGCATCCCAACCGGTCCAATCTTCATAAGAGATGTTGAAAGCAAACGTATTGAAGCCACCTGCTTTATAACCACGAGAGTAGTTAGCATAAATGTTAATATCGTCAGTTAGTTTATGGTTAAGCGCAACACGTGGGGTAAATTCAGACCAATCTTGCTCATCTTCAAGCCATTGGCCACCAGTGTGCCCACCCACTAACCAGTAGTGACCTAACCAACCGTCTGGCTCAGGTAAGTTCAAAGCAAATTCTTTGTTGTCATAAGAAAAGCGACCACCCACAGTGATATCGGTAGCTTGTGTTACTGACCAGGTAATATCACCATAAATACCGTAACCTGAGTTAGTGCCACGGGCATATATTTCTTCACGAACACCGTTAACACCATCACCTGGGCCTGGAATTTCTTCGTCGGCTACTAAATCGGCGATTTCATCGGCATCATCAACCGGATCTAAGCCATACCAGCCATCAACAAATAATTCGTGACAATCAGCGTAATAGTTTTCAGGTTGACTAGTATTTTCATCAAGCGATTGGTCCCATTCCTCTAAGTTAGGCAGTTGTGCACAAAAGGCATCATCATCGTAACCATTGTAGAAATATGAACTTACTTTTTCTTGATAAGCGCTAGCACCGATAAACCAAAATACATCTGAATCGGTATTTGAGGTAATTCTAAATTCTTGGCTGATATATTCATTGTCATCGTTTTGAGAATAATTACCTAATGGCATTGATGTGCCGTCGTAATCTTCAAGGTAATTCCAAGTATTGTTTTTCACTGCGGTTTGAGAGAGGAAAGTTACGCCACCAAAGTCATGAGTAAAGTCCATTGTTGCAGAAAATACTTCTGCGGCATCAATACCTTCATCACCTAAATCACTTGAAACTGCTCGTTTATCACCCTCGGTCCAAACTGATCGCCAAACGCCTCCATCTTGCTCTCTGTCTTCATAATTCAAGCTTAACTTTAACTGACTATCGGTCCAGCCTTCGTAGGTAAAATTAACACGTAATGCAGTAACGTCTTTATCATGTAATGTACCGCCTTCAATATTGTCAATGAAGCTATCTTGAGATTGATGGTAAGCGGCAAAACGAATGAATGCATCTTCGCTTAGTGTAGTGTTAAATACGCCAGTAAATTCATACATGCTATCACTACCAAGTCCAAACTCAACACTACCTTCGGTAGCGTCAACGGCTTCATTGGTGTACATGCTAATGGCACCTGATGCTGCATTACGACCAAATAAAGTCCCTTGAGGTCCTTTAGCTACTTCTACACGAGACATATCGTAAAAACTAGATAATGAACCGCCACTACGGCCTTGGTAAACACCATCAAGGTATAAACCAATAGATGCATCACCACCGATTCCATAATCGGCTGTAACTATGCCACGGATACCAATGCTATCAATGTAACTGTCGTTTTCACTGCCACCGTTTAAGCCAGGGGTGTATTTAGCAAGGTCAACGGCGTTAGTTACGTTAAAGTCGTTAAGAAAGTCCTCACCAAAAGCGCTTACTGAAACAGGCACTTCTTTTAATGTTTGTACACGTTTTTGAGTAACAACAATGACTTCGTAATCATTCTTTGCTTTTTTCTCTTCGCTAGCCGTTTCTTCCGCGAAAGCAGTGTTAGCTCCCAAAATGGATGCAACTGCTAAGGCTAGTAGTGACTTTTGATAATTCATTATTTATCTTCCCCTCATTTGATATAGCTTTATATGTTTTATAGGTATAGTTATTTTTTAAACGATTTCTCTATTGTTTGATAATACACACAGTGTAAATTAAATCAAACAATAAAATGTAAAAATGTAAAATTTATTTATCAGCTAACTGTTTTTATTTCGTGAACAACTGATTTTTTTAAATCTGCTTTAAGCTAACTTATTGTGCAGTATTAGTTTTATTCTCTTATCATGGCTGTGCATTATTTTATGTACAACCAATGATAATTTGTTAGTTTTTATTTACAAAAAGTTAGAGTTTTATTAAAGTTTGATCCAAGTCGCTTTTACTTCAGTGTATTTATTAAATGCGTGTAAAGATTTATCTCTGCCATTACCTGATTGCTTAAAGCCACCAAAAGGGGCAGTCATATCGCCACCATCCCATTGATTAACCCAAACAGAGCCTGCGCGCACAGCCTTAGCCATTTTATGAGCTTTCGATAAATCTGTTGTCCAAATACCTGCGGCTAAGCCATAAGGAGTATCATTAGCTATACTGATGGCTTCATCCATATCTTCAAAAGTAATGACGGATAATACTGGGCCAAAGATTTCATCGCTAGCGATGGCCATCTTGTTATCCACTTCACTAAACATGGTAGGCTCAATGTAAAAACCTCCATCAACAGGTTGAGTTTTGCTACCACCGCAGCATAAGGATGCTTGTTGTTCTTTGCCTTTCTCTATATAAGCTAAAACACGATCATGTTGTGTTTTATCGACAATGGCGCCAACATTGGTGTTGGGATCTAATGGATTTCCTGGCTGCCATGTTTGCATCGCTGCTTTTACTTTGCCAATAAACTCATCTTTGATGCTGGCTTCGACCAATAAGCGTGAACCTGCGGTACACACTTCTCCTTGATTGAAACAAATAGCGCCAGCAGCTGCTTGTGCTGCATCATCTAAATTAGGGGCGTCGGCAAAAACAATATTTGGGCTTTTACCACCTGCTTCAGTCCATACGCGTTTCATGTTGGACTCTCCAGCATAAATCATTAACTGCTTTGCTATGGCAGTAGAGCCAGTGAAAACTAAAGTATCAATGTCATTATGTAATGCAAGTGCCTTACCTACTTCATGGCCAAAACCAGGTAATACATTGAATACACCATCAGGAATGCCAGCTTCTTTTGCTAGTGCTGCTAATTTTATTGCTGTTAGTGGCGACTTTTCAGAAGGTTTTAAAATTACACTATTGCCTGCGGCAAGTGCAGGACCAAGCTTCCAACTAGCCATAACTAAAGGGAAATTCCAAGGTACTATAGCGGCAACTACGCCGACCGCTTCGCGAGTAACTAAACCTAATTCATTGTCTGATGTGGGGGCTACTTCATCATAAATTTTATCGACGGCTTCAGCGCTCCAACGAAAAGAGCGAAGTGCACCGGGAATATCGACATTAATGGCATCTGAAATAGGTTTGCCCATGTCGAGGGTTTCCAATAAAGCGAGTTCATTGCCATGTTGCTCGATCAAATCTGCAAATTTTAGCATGATAGCTTTTCTTTTTACTGGAGCCTCTTTTGACCAAGTGCCTTGTTCAAACACTACTCGTGCGCAATCAGCTGCTTGGTTGGCCTCGGCTTCTTTGCAATGGGCTATATTGGCTAATGTGCGACCATCAATAGGGCTGATACAAGCAAAGGTTTTTATATTATGGGCATCGACATACTTACCATTAATAAACGCACGACCTTCAATAGTTAACGATTGTGCTTGCTGCTGCCAATAGGCGAGATCTTTTTTATTCATGGTAAAACTCCAAAATGATTAATGCTTTTTAAACGTGGTGGTAAATTACCTAATAACGAACGATAATTCAATATATTTTACGTTTTTGTGGTTTTTACATGTTTATGTTGTTTATATTTGACGGTTCGGGCGGTTTTTGTGTTTGAAATATTGAATAGCTGTAAGTTATTAAATGAAATTAATAGAGCACACTCGTACCAATATTCATAATATGTGACCTCAAGTAAGAGAAGAGTGAGATGACATAATTATCATCAAAGTTGTCGTATGACGACTATTAATTGACGTTAAAGTTCAAGTCATTCCACACCTTCCATCTGTATTGTATTGCTACATTAGTAGGCTTTTAGCGATGAGCTGGTCTATGAAAATATAATATTATTTACACGCTTGGGGAAGGGTATGACTATAAAATTTAACAAAACGGCAGTGGCTTTGGCTTTAATTGCATCTTTAAATCAGCAAGTTAGTTTAGCTGAAGAATCAAATTCAGTAGAAAAAAAATCAATTTCTGCACTGGAAATCATTGAAGTAACCTCACAAAAACGTGTGCAAAGTTTACAAGATGTCCCAGCATCTATTACTACGGTAGACGGTAATAAACTAGCTGATGCAGGCATCAGCCAAATGGAAGAAATGTCTGAATATGTGCCTAACTTTACCGTAACAAAATCAGGACAAGGTTATAACATCTATATGCGCGGGTTGGGTTCAGGGCCAAATCAAGGTTTTGAACAAACGGTTGGGACCTATGTTGATGGTATCTATCGGGGTCGTGCTATTTTAATGCGCAGTGCTTTTTTAGATGTTGATATGGTTGAAGTATTACGTGGTCCACAAGGTACTTTGTTTGGTATGAACACCACGGCTGGCGCTCTGAATATAACCTCTAAAAATGCCACCGATGAATTTGAAGCAACCATAAAGGGATATTATGTACCGGAATTTAATAAGCAAGATTTAGAGTTTACTGTATCTGGTGGCCTTAGCGACGATTTACGCGCACGTGTTGCGCTCAAATATGAGAGTGATGACGGTTATATTGAGAATGTAGTGACTGGAAATGATGAGCCAGCAAGAGAAAATATTGCAGCTAGAGTAACATTTGATTGGGATATTACTGATAAATTAAACGCTAACTTAAAAATTCAACATGACAGCGACGAAGTTAAAGGTCGTAATATTGTTGTTACTGTTGAACCTTATCTTTTGGAAGCCGATACTCCTCAAACTAAAGCGCTATTAACAAGTTTAAAAGAATACCATTTAGACTTTAAAACAGCGAATACTACCCCTGCTTTAGGAGAGGAACAATTTGAAGAATCAACTTCCGATCATGTTACGCTGAACCTTTCTTATGAATTGGGCGATCACACCATCAATTCTGTTACCGGTTGGCAAAAATACAATTTAGATGGCGCAAAAGATCAAGACAGTTCCGCCCGTACCTTAATTTATTCGCCAGATTTTAACGAAAACTATGAGCAATTTAGCCAAGAATTCCGATTAACTTCGCCTGGCGGAGAAACACTTGATTATATTGTAGGCGCCTATTTTCAAAGTTCAGAGTTAGAGTATTCAGAAGTATCAACTGTTTATCCATTAGCAATGCGTGGGGAACGTGATTTTAAATCGAACTCTGATTTATGGGCTGTTTTTGGCCAATTTGATTATAACGTTACTGATGATTTTACCGCCTCACTTGGAGTTCGTTATACCGAGGAGACAAAAGAGGGGCTAAGAGATATGGTAATCATAGACCCTTTAACTGGTGAACGCGTACAAGAATCAGCTTTAGTTAGACCTCCAGCGTTAATACCTGCTTTAAACAGTTTTAATTTACCTGGGCTACCGGGCAATGTATATGCATTAATGTTAGGTGACAAATTCCCTTATTTAGATCCATTATTATTGGGTAGTTTAACGCAAAATATCCCTAACCCTATTTATTCCACTATTGATGAACATTCATTAACTGGTGATAGAACGGAGAAAAGCTTTACGCCATCATTAACCTTAAGTTATCAACTAGATGATGACGCCATGGTTTATGTTAAGGTGGCTCAGGGTTTTAAGTCGGGTGGTTTTGATGCAAGGTCTAATCTAGGCGGTAATTTTGAATTTGAAGAAGAAAAAGTTATCTCTTATGAACTCGGTAGTAAATTGACTCTTGATGAAGGCGCAGCAGAGCTTAATATTGCTATATTTCAAATGAAATTTGATGATCTACAAACCTCTGTTTTTGATGGACAAGTGGGTTTTAATGTTGAAAATGCCGGTCAAGCAACTACCTCAGGTATAGAGCTAGATGGACGCTGGGCTGTAGCAGACGAAATAACCTTAGTAGGTGGGCTTGGTTTACTTGATTTTGAATGGGATGAGTTTAAAGGCGCAAAATGTTTTACCAGCAATGTTTTAGTATCAGACAATGTTGATGAAACAGGCACTTCTTGTGATTTAACCGGCGAGACCAATGCGTTAGTACCAGATGTAACTGCAAATATAGGTATTGAACATGCAACTTTTATTTTTAACCAATTTGAATTGATCACTAACTTAGATGTTAACTATCGCACTGAGTTTTACACTTCAACAGATTTAAACCCTTTCACGATGCAAGATGCCTATGCAAAAGTGAACCTCAGTATTGCGTTAATGTATGAAGAAAGTTGGCAAGTTGCTTTAGTGGGTAAGAATATAACCAATGAAGTAACCAAAAATTTTAGTTTTGATTTACCTTTCACCAAAGGAGGTTATGCTAATTTAGTAGAGCCGGGCCGAAGTATTGGCGTGCAATTTAGATATAGTTTTTATTAAATATTAACTCCAAGTTTGATTGAAAAAATCTTAGCTTAGCCTAAGGTTTTTTTTTGTAATAATTTAACTACTCATAGTAACAAAGTTGAAAGCATATGAACGTGTTAGAGCCTAGACATAATACAATCTTTCACCTAATATAGAAGGCACATTTTCTTGAGTAGTCATGTGTTTATATAGTAATGAGCAGTAATACTTTAATTCCCAATACACCAACAACTATCGGAAGTTGGGCCTTATTAATTGCTAAAGCAATTGAGAGTTATGGACTTGATAGCCATGCTTTGTTTTCACAAAGTAATATTGATTTGGCTGCTATTCAAAATAATCCTGAAGTTCGTTTACCTGTAAAGCAAATGGCGGTTTTATGGCAGCTTGCAGTTAAAGAAACAAAAGATGAATGTTTTTCGCTAAGGTTGACTAAGTTTTTCCAGCCAAATACTTATAGCGCCGTTGGTTTAGCCTTTGCATCAAGCCGTAATATTTTAGAGGGGTTTGAAAATTGTGTTCGTTATTTCAAAATGACAACAGATGCCGCTGTTCATTCGTTAGAAATAATTGATGACAAAGCTATTTTGCATATTGATATTCCACCAGAAAACGAGCCTGTTTCAATAGAAGCCATTGAAGCATTTATGTCAACTTTGGTCTCGCTTTCAAGAGTAATGACAACCGAGGATTTTTCACCGCTTGAGGTTTGTTTTAAGCATGATAAGACCGCATATAAAAAAACGTATGAAGATTTTTTTAAATGTCCTGTTTTGTTTAATCAATCACATCATAAAATTATTTATTCTCTTGCCGATCTTCAACAGCCGCAAATGCTGGCTAATCCAGCACTAGCGAGCACCTTAGAGAGTTGGATTGATGAACATTTAAATCGTTTCAGTCAAGATTTAGTATCAACCAAGGTTAAAGCCTATATTCTTGATAATATTCTAAAGGGTGATATTGAGCTTGAACAAATTGCTAGCTCACTTAATTTAGGATTGCGTACACTGCAACGAAAACTTAAAGCAGAAAGTAAGAGCTTTAATGAGTTGTTAGATGAATGTCGACACCACATGGCAGTTAAATTATTGTCTGAGCAAAGAGTACCCTTAATTGAAATTTCCTATATGTTAGGTTTTTCCGATCAAAGTGGTTTTACCCGAGCTTTTCGTCGCTGGACAAATACCAGTCCAAAAAATTATCGCGACCAACATGGTCACAAGCTATTAAATAGCTAGAATTAAGCTTAAATAAAAATCTATTACACTGAATATTTAGTCTTCTTGTCATCAGGACTACGCCTCCTGTTGTATCTCTACAATAATTATAGTGTGTCCACGAAAACGGGGTAAGACAAATAAGGCGACATATACTACTCAGTAAAAAAATGACAGTTGCTTAAATTATTCGGTGCTTTATTCTTCTCCTACCATTAGGAAGTTGCAGTTTTTTTAATTCGTATATTATCCTCAAGAAGTACATCAATAGCTGCACGGAAACCATTCAATTGTTACTGAAAATACGCTCAAACTTAACTGCGTTTGTAATTAAAATATAAACATACTAGTGTAATACTGTGCGGGTTAACAATACTGGCCAAAATCCAATAAGACTAACGCAAGAGGCTTTATTACATGTCACCAAAAAGTATCTTCTATTCCTTATTTGCATCACTATTCTTATGTGCATGTTCTACGACTCCTGAATATGACTTGGTAATTCGCGATGGTCTGATATATGACGGCAGTGGCAGTGTACCATTTGCGGGTGACTTAGCTGTTATTGGTGATCGTATAGTCCAAATTGGCGCCTTTGAAGGTTCAGGTTTAAAGGAAATATCGGCAAATGGAATGACCATAGCTCCAGGTTTTATCAATATGCTCAGTTGGGCCAATGAAAGTTTGATTCGAGACGGTCGGTCGATCAGTGATATTCGTCAAGGTGTCACGCTTGAAATCATGGGTGAAGGTGAGTCTATGGGCCCGATAAACAAATCAGTAGAAGAATATATTCTTAGTTCCCAAGCAGACATTAAATTCGACATTGAATGGCAATCACTGGATGATTATTTGCAATTTATGGTGAACAGGGGCGTATCTCCTAATATCGCTTCTTTTGTTGGTGCAGCAACGTTACGAGTCCATGAAATAGGTTTTGACGATAGAAAAGCGACTCCTGAAGAAATGGATAACATGAAAGTTTTACTCGATAAGGCTATGCAAGAAGGTGCTTTGGGGTTGGGTAGTTCTTTGATTTATGCCCCCGCTTTTTATGCATCGACAGAAGAGTTAGTTGAATTAACAAAAGTCGTTGCGAAATATGATGGAATGTATATATCTCATATGCGTAGTGAGGGAAATCAGATAATGCAAGCGTTAGATGAACTGATCACAATAGCCAAAAAAACCGGTGTAAGTGCTGAAATTTATCATCTAAAAATGGCTGGTTCTCAAAATTGGGATAAATATCAAGTCGTTATCGATAAAATTGAATCAGCTAGAAAGGAAGGTTTAAATATCACAGCGGATATGTATTTATATACCGCAGCGGCAACAGGCTTAGACGCTAGTATGCCTCCCTGGGTTCAGGAAGGAGGACAAAAGAAATGGGAAGAACGACTTAAGCAACCTGAAATCCGGGAAAAAGTCATTAGCGAAATGAAACAGGACAGTGACGATTGGGAAAATCTTTATTTTGGTGCAGGTCCGGAGGGAATTATTTTATTAGGGTTCAAAACCGAAAAATTAAAGCCGTATACTGGCAAAACTCTGGCGGAAGTTGCTCTGATTAGAGGTACTAGTCCAGAAGAAACTGCAATGGACTTGGTAATTGAAGATGGCTATAGAGTCTCAGCAGGATATTTTCTGATGTCAGAAGAAAATGTGATAAAACAAATTGCATTACCTTGGATGAGTTTTGGTTCAGACGCTGAGTCTATAGAGCCAACGGGCGTTTTTTTAAAAGCTAACCCACATCCTCGTGCCTACGGCAATTTCGCAAGGTTGTTAGGGAAATATGTTAGGGACGAGAAAGTAATATCTTTAAGTGAGGCTATTCGTAAATTAACCTCACAACCCGCTGAAAATCTAAAAATTAAGAAGCGAGGCCGTTTGAAGAAAGGTTATTATGCCGACGTAGTTATTTTTGAACCTGATAGCATTAAAGACCATGCTACGTTTAAGGATCCTCATCAATTATCTACAGGCATGAGTCACGTATTTGTCAATGGTATTCAAGTATTAAGTAGTGGACAACACACCGGAGCTACTCCAGGAAGAATTGTACGAGGCCCAGGTTATAAAGAGTCAAATTAGAACAGGGGTATGACATACTACTTATGCTAGCAATTAACGAGGAGTTGTAGTTAAACTCTACAATCAGCTAAAATTTTCTAATGGCACTCAGAGTCTCTCAGATTTGACGTAAGTGATTGAAAAGCTTAATGTCAAATAAGAGCGATTTGCGGAAGTTAGATAAGTACCTTTATCGTACATGACGCAAGACCTGACCCTTTTAATTTTTTTGTTGGAAAAATTTTGTTCAAAATTCTTGCCCAGAGAGTGAACAAACGATACCTTGTACGCTATTGACATTCCTAGGAAATAAATTGAAAGGAAATTATGTAGGCTGTTTTGAACTCATTGTTGAATTCAACACAGTCTTAAATTACCATCTATATATGACTCAACCAACTTACATTGTAGAGCTGACAAACAATATCGTTGTGGCAAAAATTTCAGGAGACTGGAATATACAAGCTGACATCGGTTATTTAACCATACTTGATGAAACTATCTCCAGGGTGCGAAACGATAAATGGGCCTTATTTGCTGATCTTCGTGGTTGGCGAGTTTCTGAGGAAGTTGTGAACTTCAAACACAACCTGACTATCCAGTTAACGAGAAACAATCAGCAAGTCGAATGCTGGCTAGTGGATAATATGGACCAAGGAAAACACATCCAGCATCATATCGAGAACGCAGGCGTTCCTTTGTATAAATGTGTAAGCAGACAAGATGCCGAAAAGTGGCTAATGCAGAACGGGTTCTATCTTTAAAGATATTTAAGCTCGTTCAATCTGAGAGAATCAATTTGGTCAGAGTCGTTATCTTCAGTAGTCACTGACTCTAATGTCTATACTACCGTCCGCTATTGGCACTGAGCAGTCCTTTCAAGAACTGATTTTTAGTCTTTGAAAGCTTCCGCTAAGTGGTGTGAATTCAATCTCATTTGGTGATTTCAAACATTATGAGTAGTCACATATTGCGTTTAGCATGTAAACGCAATATCGTCATTATATAATCCAGAAGTTATTAATATTTTAGCGTTATTACTTTATCTGTATTTTTGTTAAATCCAATATAAGCGGGTTGTTGGCTTTTTATGCTAAATAATTGAGGCTGAGGACTTGAACTAAAAGCACTTTGCCATTCTATTAGTGAAAAATCATCAATATTAATTTGTCCTTCACTATCGTTTAGCAATTCAAACTCAACTAATACTCTATAGCTTTTGTAGCCAATTCTAGGTGAGTTAAAATCTACTTCAATATTTTGCCATTCACCATCACCCTTTAGCTCAACGGTATTAATTAAATGCTTTTCACTGTTTTTAAAAGCATCAAATAATTTTTGCCTCTTTTTTCTTCCTTGCCAGTAATAGCTTACTTTGACTGCATTGTTAGTTTTAAGCTTAGCTTTAATTGTCATTTGGCTACTTGGCGTGTATACACGTTTAAAGCTTTGCATACCAAAAATAGCGGTTTGTTCGCTTTGTAATGACAGAGCAAGACTCTTATAACCGCTGGCTCCATAATGATTTAATGAAGTTGATTGACGGTCATATAACCAACCGCGTTCAGGTCCAGAAAAATAATCGAAACTTTCAAAGTCACTGCCATTAATTAAATTTGTTCCTAAACGATATTTTAATTGAGGCTCTGGCAATAATACTTGGCTTAATTGTGTGTGCCATGGTGTGTTATACAAGTTAATAATTTTTTCATCATTGTTAAATGACAATGTAACTTGCTCTGGCTCTTTGTTTTTCTCGGTAATTTTATTGTCAACAGTAATAATACCGTGACCGCCTGATTGACTGATATAGGTATTTCGAGTTTTAGACAGTTCTGTTAAGCGCTTCATTAGCGTATAACGATGCATACCTGTCGCTGGAGTCGGTTTATAACCTTTCACATATAAAGGCACAATTTCTGCGCGATGAAACTTACCCTCATCTAGCCACACATAAAGTATAAAGCTATGCTGAGTTGCACTGAAATTTTGATCAAAAATAAAATTTCCCATTGAATAGGCAATTAACTTACCATTATATAATTCAAGGCCTTGGGTAACATGAGGGTGGTGAGCTATAGCAAGTGCTGCGCCGTTATCTAAGGCAGACTTTAATCTTTGCTCTGTAACACCCGTTGGGTTATTGGCATATTCTTGACTGCCATGATATTGCACTATAGTTGCTCTATTTTGATTAACTTCTTGTTTAACTGAATTAACAATATTATTCATAGAGCCAAACGCCGCACCACCATGTTGATGATTTGCCGTTTGTGATGGAGCTTTACTGCCTTCCCAACCTACGTAGGCTAGCATTGAAAATTCAGTATTGTTAATTTTTTCTTGGTGTGCTTTTAGTGCATCTTTTTCATTAAAGCCAGCACCTGAAAAATCAAGAGAGCTTTGATCTAAGAAAGCAAGAGTCGATTTAAGCCCTGAATCCATATAATCGTAGGTGTGGTTATTTCCCAAAGAAACATAATCAATACCAGCCCAAGTAAGGGCATCGAGTATTTCTGGCTGAGAGTAGAAAGTCACAGATTTAGGTGCGCGTTCACCGGGTAATGAACTAGCAACTTGGGTTTCTAAATTTACCGCAGCGTAGTCAGCTATGCTTATGTATGGCTTTATATACTCTACTACAGATTTACTGTCGACTAACTTGCTTTCTGGGTGAATTAATACCTCATCGCCAAAATAAGGTTTATAAAAACGGCGCCCCATCATGGAGTCACCACCAAAAGCTAACATAACCCTAGATTCTTTTTTCGCAACTAAGGTTATATCTGATAATTGACCATACGCTTGATTATTCTTTTTTAATTCAAAATGACTAAAGGTTTGAATACTATCAAAATAATTTAGGGCGGTGAAATTAACTTGGTATAAGTCATTTTTCTGCACTTCGACACTGAATCGTCCTGCTTTATCAGAGATCGCTTGTTGACCACCAACTTTAATGGTCACTCTCGCTATCGCACTATTATCTTCAGCTAAAATTCGACCTTTGATGATAAATACATCGTTGGCACTAACTTTTAAGACTAAAAAGCAATTAATGAACAAAAATATGACTAACACTAGACGTGACATAAACTTTCCTATTATGAGGCAACCAAACAACGGGTAATCAAATAAGTATATAGGTATCAGCATTATATTCTTATTCAATTTTTTAGGCAGCATATAACTTCAGGGTATGTGCTAGTAATAAAATATTATTAATAATTTATTACTAGTGTTGATCTGCGGCTAAAAAATTGATTTTGTCATGGTATACTCAAGGTAACTCATTATTGTTTACAGAAAAATATTCATGCTACCCCGTATTGATCACCAAACGCACCTTCCTCCTCTTTATGATAATTTTGTAACTTCATTAAAAGCTAAAAGCTTTACTGGCGATATCAGTGCTAAATACAGTGCTCGTTTAGCAGTTGCAACAGATAACAGTGTTTATCAACAACTGCCTCAATTGGTTATTAACCCTCGTAGCCAGCAAGATATTATTTTATTAGCTAAAACGTCGAGTGAAGATGAATACAGTGAGATAAAATTTAGTGCTAGAGGAGGTGGTACAGGAACCAATGGCCAAAGTTTAACGCCAGGGATTATTGTTGATTTATCTAAGTACATGAACAATGTATTAGAAATTAATATTGAAGAGCAATGGGTAAAAGTTGAAGCGGGTGTTGTAAAAGATCTGCTAAATGACTTTCTACGTCCTTCTGGCTTTTTCTTTGCTCCTGATCTGTCTACCAGTAACCGAGCTACTATTGGTGGCATGATCAATACCGATGCATCAGGGCAGGGGTCTTTAGTTTATGGTAAAACCTCAAATCATGTTTTAGCGCTAACTTCTGTGCTTGCGAATGGTGACGTACTAAACACTGAGCCGATGAGTATTGCTCAAGCGGAAAACTTAGCAAAAGAAGACAGTAGTCATGGTCGAATAACTAAACAAGTATTGGCATCAAGCCTTGATAATCGCGCGCTTATTTTAGAGAAATTTCCGCGTTTAAATCGATTTTTAACGGGCTATGATTTAGAAAATGTTCTGCAAGATGATGGAAGTACGTTTGATTTAAGCCGCTTGATTACGGGATCTGAAGGCTCGCTTGCTTTTGTTTGTCAGGCAAAACTAAACATTACGCCGATTAGCCCAGCAAAAACGCTGATTAATATTAAATATGATAGTTTTGATTCTGCTCTACGCCACTCACCATTCTTAGTAGAAGCTGAGGCTACTTCAGTAGAAACGATTGACAGTAAGGTATTAAATCTAGCTAAACAAGATATTGTTTGGCACAGCGTTAGTGATTTAATTACTGACGTACCAGATAAAGTGATGGACGGTATTAACATTGTTGAATTTAATGGTTCTAGTGTTGAAGCGCTTGATGAGCAAGTAGCACAATTAACTGCGGGACTAGATGAAACTATCACCAATGAGCAAGGTGACACTTGTGGCGTTATCGGGTATCAAGTGACATCCGATTTAACAAGCATCAATAAACTCTATGCAATGCGTAAAAAAGCGGTAGGCCTGCTAGGTAACACTGATGGCAGTCAAAAGCCCTTAGCTTTTGCAGAAGATACAGCCGTACCACCCGAGAACCTAGCTGATTTTATTGCCGAATTTAGAGCCTTGCTCGATAGTTATAACTTACACTACGGTATGTTTGGCCATGTTGATGCCGGTGTTTTGCATGTTCGTCCAGCGCTTGATATGTGCGATCCCGAGCAAGAAAAATTACTAAGAGTCTTATCAGATAAAGTCGTTATGTTAACGGCTAAATATGGCGGTTTGATGTGGGGTGAGCATGGCAAAGGTTACCGCAGTGAATACGGACCTGAATTTTTTGGAGAGCTATTATTTAGTGAACTCCGCAAGATTAAAGCTGTATTCGACCCATTAAATAAAATGAACCCGGGAAAAATCTGTACACCGATTGATTCAAACGAGAAATTAGTTAGCGTTGATGATACGAAACGAGGCCATTTTGATAAACAAATACCAGTGACAGTCAAGGATTCATTTAGCGCAGCATTAGACTGTAATGGTAACGGCTTATGCTTTAACTATGATGTAAACAGCCCGATGTGCCCATCAAGCAAAGTGACTAAAGACAGACGTCACTCACCGAAAGGTCGCGCAGGGTTAATGCGTGAATGGCTAAGGTTATTAGAAAAGCAAGGTGTCGATGTATTAGCACTTGAGGCTAATGTGAATTATTGGTCTGTGAAAAAATTGTTGGATGAAGCAGTAGCAAAGTTCAAAGTGTCTTTTCTTAAGAAAGAAGAAAATAAAAATGATTTTTCTCACGAAGTTATGGAAGCAATGCAGGGATGTTTAGCTTGTAAAGCTTGTGCTAGCCAATGCCCTATTAAAGTAGATGTACCTGATTTTAGAAGTCGATTTATAAATCTTTATCATTCTCGCTATCCAAGACCGTTAAAAGATCATTTAGTCGCTAATGTCGAAATTTTAGCACCGCTGATGGCAAAAGCGCCAAAACTAGTTAACAGCATATTAAGTTTAAAAGCTTATGATAAATTATCAGAAAAGACTATAGGCTATGTTAATACACCATTGCTCAGTGTACCTACCTTAAAGAAAAAAGTGAAAAAAGCAGGTTACTCTGGTTTCGATTTAACCAAGTTACAATATTTGACCGATAAGCAACGTCAAGGTTATGTGTTAATCGTTCAAGATCCTTTTACTTCATTCTATGATGCTAATACAGTACAAAGTATGATGGAATTAATTAGAAAGCTAGGCTTAGAACCGATTTTATTACCGTTTAAACCCAATGGTAAGGCGCAGCATGTTAAAGGTTTTTTAGCAC
>Ga0209184_1000823_pt1 | contig 26775 bp, 22 predicted proteins | sample EN8Hudsemesocosm_2_FD_184627 | JGI IMG/M metagenome (GOLD analysis project Ga0209184, IMG submission 184627) | Methane-oxidizing microbial communities from mesocosms in the Hudson Canyon - EN8C Hudson Canyon (SPAdes) (version 2) | ecosystem: Environmental > Aquatic > Marine > Cold seeps | place... | reverse complement strand
TTCTTTAGGGTAGCGATCACAGGTTAGTATTATTTGCTGCCCACCTTCTAGCAGAGCATTAAAGGTATGAAAGAACTCTTCTTGTGAACGCTCTTTACCGGCAAAAAACTGAATATCATCAATCAATAAAGCATCAACTGAGCGGTAGAAACGTTTAAAGTCATTGATAGCATTAAGTTGTAGCGCCTTAACCATATCGGCTACAAAACGCTCGGAATGTAAGTAGACAACTTTTGCATTAGGGTTTCTGTCGACCAATGCATTACCTACAGCGTGCATTAAGTGGGTTTTACCCAAGCCAACGCCACCGTATATAAACAAAGGGTTATAGGCACCACCAGGGTTTTCAGCAACCTGCCTAGCGGCCGCTAAACCCAACTGGTTCGATTTACCTTCAACAAAGCTCGGAAAAGTAAAACCTTCATTTAAGAAACTGCGGTGCTTCAGGCTACCTTCAACATCAACATCTCTATTTCCCTGGGGGCGCACAGGCGCTGGTCCAGGCTCGCGAGTATTTCTGACATTAGTGTTATTTCTAGGAGCGGCTCGATTAACAAAGCCATTTTCTTGTGCGTCTAACTGGGTGCTGGTGCTGTCTACTCTAGGCGACACCTGAGCGGCCGGAGAGCGACGTTGAAAGCGAACGGCCTGACGAGCCGCAATATCAATAACCACTTCCAAACCAGGGCCAATATTAGTATCTGTGCCGTCGTTTAATTCCGAGGCAAATTGACTCACTAACTCTTCTATGCGGTGAAGGAATTTATCGGAGACCCAATCTAATATGAAACGATTAGGCGCAAGCAGACGCAACTGACCCGTCGCGTTCTCATTATCGACTTTTAAAGGCCGTATCCAAGTATTAAATTGCTGTGTTGGCAACTCATCTTGAAGACTGCTCACACACTTATTCCAGATAGATTCTGGCACTAGACCCCCAAACATTCTTATTCTTGCGAAAAGCCGGATATTTTAACCCCGACTACAAAAGTTATCCACATATAATAAGAAAAGATTTTCGAGTTCGTCAGAGCTCTTAGAATAAATTAATGATTAATTTCAGTTGTTTATAGACTTATCCAATGCAAGTAAAATCCACAGTATAAGTACAAATGGCGATTAAATTTTAGCCCTACCTGTGCATAACTCTGTGTGTAAGTTCTGTATAGGCTGGGCAAAAGCGGGTATTTATCACTAATTTTGGAAAACCCTATAAATAAACACTAAAGGCATTGATTTGAGGGCCACAATTCTTTAAAATCCCGCGTCTTTCTGCACCCTAAAGTGCAAAAACAGTGATTTGTAGTTTGTCTCCTTCTATATAGAAGCAGTACTTAACCACAAGTTTTTACTAGAATTCTCCGATCGGTAGGTAGTTCAATGAAAAGAACATTTCAGCCAAGCGTACTTAAGCGCGCTCGCACTCACGGTTTCCGTGCTCGTATGGCAACTAAAGGCGGCCAAAAAGTTATAGCACGTCGTCGTGCTAAAGGTCGTCAGAAGCTAGCGGCTTAACCGATCTTTCTTGTAGGTCGCTGGGGTGTCCAGTCAAGCGTTCGGTAAATCCTTACGTCTGCTTAACGCCAGTGACTTTCAAGCTGTCTTTGACGACCCTCCTTTTCGTGCTTCTCATAAGCACTTCTTGATACTTGCCCGACACAATAACCTGTCGCATTCGCGCATGGGTCTTGTTATTGCCAAAAAAAATATCCGCCTTGCCGTAAACCGTAATCTCATTAAACGCCTAATTAGAGAATCGTTCCGCACAGAACAGCAGAACTTAGTTGGTTTTGATGCTATTGTTCTGGCTCGTCGCGGTATGGACGGCCTTGAAAATGCCGACCTCAGCGCCCAATTAGGTAAACAGTGGCAGCGCATTGCCCGAAAGGCATCAAAGGACACCAAGGCTGAGTCGTGAGCTGGACACTAATTAAACTGATACATATCTATCGCTATCTACTTAGCCCGTGGATAGGTAACCAGTGTCGCTTCTACCCAACCTGCTCCCACTATGCCGAAGGCGCTATAAAACAACACGGTGGCCTAAAAGGCAGCTATTTAACCCTAGTGCGTTTATCAAAATGTCACCCCTGGCATTCAGGTGGCATTGACCTTGTACCGGGTACCCATCAACACTCAAACAATACAGACTTAACTCATGGCAAAAACTAAACTAGATTGGCAACGAAATTTACTGTTGGCCGCAATGGCTGCCACAGTCTTTATGCTCATTAATGAATGGAGTGATTTTCAAGATCGCCGGATTCCCGTGGTTAATACTGAAACAACCACAAGCTCAACGCCACTTGCAGTACCGAGTGAACTTAGCTCCAGCAGTACAACGGAAGATATTCCCTCAGACCCCGATGTTGTACAAGCTGTAGTAAATACTCCCGCTCAGAACAACCAAAAGCTTGTCCATATTAAAACAGACAGCTTGGACATGCTGATTGATACTCAAGGCGGTGATATCGTTAAGGTGGGCCTACCGCGTCACTACGCAGCGCTCAATACTCCTAACTCTCCGTTCATCCTGCTCAACCGCACTGACAATCAAACCTACATAGCAAAAAGTGGCTTGATTGGTAAAAATGGTACCGACACCAGTGCTGGCCGACCTGTGTTTAAGGTTAGCCAAAATGAGTTCATCATGGGTGATGGCTCCGATACTTTAGTTGTAGACCTGAGTTTTCAACAAGCTACTGCCAACATCATCAAGCGTTTCACCTTTACTCGTGGTGACTATTTGGTGAATGTTGAATACATTATTGAAAACCTTGGCAGTGATACTTGGCAAGCCAACTTCTATGGTCAACTCAATAGAGACTCCCACGACCCAGTGGTAAGTGGTGGCGGAATGGGCATGGCCCCTTTCCTAGGCGCAGCTCTAACAACTAAGGAAAAAAATTACAGCAAATTTACCTTTGACGATTTAGCTGATGCCAGTGTTAAAGAAACCGTAGATGGCGGTTGGGTTGCCATGGTTCAACACTATTTCCTCAGCGCTTGGATCGCCAATCCCGATCAGAGCAATACCTTTGAATTGAAACAGCAAGGTAATAATGATCTTTACCTGATGCGATACATTTCACCTAAAACAGAAATTGCGGCGGGCACTACTGGTACCATTACCTCGTCTTTTTATGCGGGACCAAAAGACGTCTACCGCTTAGAAGAAATTGCCCCCTACCTAGATCTAACTGTTGATTACGGTTTCCTTTGGTGGATCGCAAAACCTATCTTCCGCTTTCTGCACTTCATCTATAGCTACATTGGCAATTGGGGCTTCTCAATTATATTGCTGACAGTGAGCATCAAAGCAGTATTTTTCCATCTCTCGGCTACAAGCTACCGTTCAATGGCGAAGATGAGAAAAATACAGCCAATGATGGCCGAACTGAAAGAGCGCATGGGTGACGACAAACAGAAAATGTCTACCGAGCTCATGAAGCTCTATAAGAAAGAAAAAGTAAATCCACTTGGCGGCTGTTTGCCAATACTCGTACAGATGCCGGTATTTATTTCTCTATACTGGGTATTGATGGAAAGCGTTGAATTACGCCACACGCCTTTCTTGGGATGGATTCAAGATTTGTCGGTTAAAGACCCAATCTTTATCTTGCCTCTGATCATGGGCTTAACCATGTGGATTCAACAAAAACTAAACCCAACGCCTCCAGACCCCATGCAGGCGCGTGTTATGCAGATGATGCCTATTGTGTTTACCTTTATGTTTTTGTGGTTCCCTGCTGGCCTAGTACTGTACTGGGTTGTGAACAATACCTTGTCTATTATTCAGCAGTATATTATTACCAAACAAATTGAAAACGCGGATACCTGATCAAAGCTCTTGTGTGCAAACACAATAGTTAAGTCATACACTAAAGGGGTGCTTTTTTAGCATCCCTTTTTTTATTGTTAAAATTAAGGAAATAATTGTGTCTGATCATTTCAATAACGACACCATCGCCGCTATTGCCACAGCCCCAGGTCGGGGTGGAGTTGGCATCGTTAGAATTTCAGGCAAAGCCGCGAAACCTTTAACAAAAGCACTCATTGGTAAAAACCTGAGTCCGCGCTACGCGCATTTTGGTCCTTTCCTAGGAAAAAATCAGGAAGTCATTGATGAGGGCATCGCGCTATTTTTTGAAGGCCCCAACTCTTTTACCGGTGAAGATGTTTTGGAACTTCAAGGCCATGGCGGCCCAGTCATTCTCGATCTACTGCTGCAAGAAGTTACCCGTCAAGGTGTTCGCTTAGCACGGCCAGGAGAGTTCTCAGAACGAGCTTTCATGAACGACAAACTAGACTTGGCCCAAGCAGAGGCCATTGCCGACCTAATTGATGCCAGCTCCGCGCAGGCGGCAAGAAATGCTCTTCACTCACTGCAGGGGGCTTTCTCAGTAAAAATACAAAGCTTGGTTGAGGCTCTTATTCAATTGAGAATTTATGTTGAAGCGGCTATTGATTTTCCCGAAGAAGAAATTGATTTCCTAACAGATGGAAAAGTCTCGAATGATTTGAATAGTATTATTCATCAACTAAGCCAAGTTTTTTCTGAGGCAAAACAAGGCGTCTTGGTACGGGAGGGAATGACCGTGGTTATTGCAGGGCGACCCAATGCCGGTAAATCCAGCTTACTGAACCTCTTGGCCGGGCGTGAAACCGCTATTGTAACCAACATCGAAGGCACCACTCGGGATATATTGAGAGAACATATTCATATCGATGGCATGCCCTTACATATTATAGATACAGCTGGCCTCAGAGAGAGCCCTGACGAGGTTGAGCGAATTGGTATAGCACGAGCTTGGCAAGAGATTGAAAACGCTGACAGAGTGCTGTTAATGGTAGACAGTGAGAAAACGCCAAACTTTGACCCGCAATCCATTTGGCCTGAATTTGTTAATCGCCTGCCTGACCCCTCTCGCTTGACGGTTATAGCCAATAAAGCTGACCTGTCCCAGCTAAACCCTGGCTTAATCAATGACTCACCTACAGTAATCGCTATCAGCGCACACACCGGAGAGGGCATAGAAACACTTCAACAGCACCTGAAAGACGTTATGGGTTTCACTGGCGCCAACGAAGGCGGGTTCACTGCACGTCGACGCCACTTAGACGCCCTAGAGAGAGCAGAAGAGCTCTTACTGACTGGAAAACAACAACTGCAATCTTATGCCGCAGGCGAGTTATTGGCTGAAGATCTCAGACAAGCTCAAAATGCACTCTCTGAAATCACTGGTGAATTCACCTCTGATGACCTTCTAGGAAGAATATTTTCAAGTTTTTGCATTGGAAAATAGAACCCACAACTTCCTAAAAAACGGAAAATAGACCAAATCTTGAGAATTTTCTGCCAATTATGGGCCTGTATAAAAATAATTTAAAAAAAATTATTGGTCCATAAACCCCTCAAAACACTGCCTACAAAACCACCTCCAATAGACTTTTCCCGTGATATTCATAGGAGTTACATAGCTTATCCACACTCATTCACAGGTTTATCCCCTAAATCCTTGTAATTTAAGGGTATTTCCATAATTTCATTTTCGCCCTGTGGATAAGTATGTGCACGCACTGTCATTAAAGGTGTGGATGGAAAAGTGAATAAAATAGCAATCTCTAAGGCCAGTGGATAAGTAGCGTTTCTATCACCAGCTTTTTATCAGCTTTGCGGCAGGATATTACGGCTTTATCCGAGCACTTATCATTATCCTAATACCTTGAATAGTATAAGGTTTTTTACTTTACACACAGAAAAGGTCCGCCCTAATAGTAGTAACAATAATAATCTCTTTATATATATCTATATAAATATATATATAAATCTTTAAAACAAATTTATTCATAATTTCAAAACAAGAATCGAAGTCTGAACAAGTTTTGTACAAAGCTAATAAACCTGCCTATAATGCCCACCCTTTTTCCGGCGCTCCGTTTGTATTTGCGCTGAAGCGATGACCTATGGCGAGTAAGACCTTATGAATTACCCAGATCATTTTGATGTGATCGTCATCGGTGGCGGTCATGCCGGTACCGAAGCAGCGCTGAGCGCTGCGCGTATGGGCTCAAAAACCCTACTGCTGACTCACAACATCGAAACATTGGGACAAATGTCTTGTAACCCAGCGATTGGCGGCATCGGCAAAAGCCACTTGGTGAAAGAGATTGACGCCTTAGGTGGCGCAATGGCTCTAGCAGCCGACAAAGGCGGTATCCAATTTCGAGTATTAAACGCTCGAAAAGGCCCTGCGGTGCGCGCCACCCGAGCACAAGCCGACCGCGTGCTTTACAAAGCTGCCATTCGTGAGACTCTTGAAAATCAACCAAATCTCTCGATTTTTCAACAATCTGCAGACGATCTCGTCATGAGCAATGGCAAGGTCACCGGGGTTGTTACACAAATGGGGCTCAAGTTTTCGGCAAAAACCGTGGTGTTAACAAGCGGAACATTCCTAGGTGGATTAATCCACATTGGTATGGAAAATCACAGTGGTGGTCGCGCGGGAGACCCACCTGCCATCGCCCTAGCCCATCGTCTACGCGAACTTATGCCTAGAGTTGATCGCTTAAAAACTGGAACCCCGCCAAGAATAGACGCTCGCAGTGTTGATTTTTCCGGCTTGCAGGAGCAGTGGGGTGAAGATCAAACGCCGTTTATGTCTTATTTGGGGAAACCGGAAGACCACCCTGAGCAAGTGTGTTGTTGGATCACTCACACGAATCAGTCCACTCACGACATCATTCGTTCGGGTATGGACCGCTCGCCAATGTATACCGGTGTAATCGAAGGCGTTGGGCCACGTTACTGTCCGTCCATTGAAGACAAAATTAATCGTTTCGCCGATAAAGATTCTCATCAAATATTTATCGAGCCGGAAGGCTTGAATACCCATGAATTATATCCCAACGGTATTTCAACCAGCTTGCCTTTCGATGTGCAGATGGATCTTGTTCGCTCCATCAAGGGTTTTGAAAATGCTCATATCACACGACCTGGTTACGCCATTGAGTATGATTACTTTAACCCGCAAGATTTAAAATTCACTCTGGAAACCAAGGCTGTTCAAGGTCTATTTTTCGCAGGCCAAATTAACGGCACAACCGGTTATGAAGAAGCGGGTGCACAAGGTTTATTAGCGGGAATTAACGCGTCTTTGCAAGCGAGCGAAAAAGGCACATGGTCACCACGTCGCGACGAAGCTTATCTTGGAGTGTTGGTTGACGACTTAATTACCATGGGCACGAAAGAACCTTACCGTATGTTTACCAGTCGTGCGGAATATCGTTTGTTGCTGCGTGAAGACAATGCTGACACACGCTTGACTGAACAGGGGCGAGCATTGGGTTTAGTGTGCGAAGAACGCTGGGCTCAGTTTTCTGACAAAAAAGAACAAATTGTTTTGGAAAATCAAAGGTTGAAAGAAACTTGGATTCAACCGGCGAGTGCGGAAGCAAAAAGTTTAGAGAGTAAAGCAACATCTACTCTTAACCGTGAATACAGTTTACATGATTTGCTAAAACGCCCAGAATTTACTTATGCCGATATCGCTGGTTTAAAAGGTGAAGCGCACAGCAACAAGCAAGTTGCTGAGCAAGTTGAAATTTCCGCAAAATATGCAGGTTACATTAGTCGTCAGAGCGATGAGATAGAACGTCTACGTGCTCATGAAAATACGGCCATACCCGCTGACTTTGATTTCTCAACTGTTGAGGGATTGTCAAACGAAGTAAAACAAAAACTCAGCGAATCTCGCCCTGAAACGCTGGCGCGTGCTTCCCGCATTCAGGGTGTAACACCTGCAGCAGTTTCTCTGTTATTGGTCTACCTGAAAAAAAGAGGTCTGTTAAAAAAATCTATGGCGAGTGTTTCGTGAGTAATAAAGCAATTAGCGAAGAACAGTCCGAAAAATTGCGAAAAAAAATATCCCAAGGTATTGATACTTTGGGTCTAGATGTTAGTGAAGAAAAAATTGACGCCTTACTCGCCTACCTTAAACTCTTTCATAAGTGGAATAAGACTTACAATTTGTCTGCGATTCGCAAACCAGAAGAGATGGTTCATCGTCACTTGCTCGACAGTTTAAGCGTCGTGAAGCACATACAGGGCGAGCGCATTATTGATGTGGGCACTGGGGGCGGATTACCTGGCATTCCCCTAGCGATTATTTTTCCCGATAAAAAATTTACCCTTTTGGACAGTAATGGAAAAAAAACACGCTTTTTGTTCCAAGTAAAAACCAGTCTAAAACTGACCAACCTAAATATCGAAAACTGTCGAGTAGAAGCCTACCAGCCCTCTATAAAATATAATGCCGTGGTGAGCCGAGCTTTTGCCAGCATCAAAGACATGTTGGACGGGTGCCATCATCTCTTAACTCGTGAGGGAGTGTTTTTGGCAATGAAGGGCCAGTTTCCGGAGGAAGAGTTGAGTGTGCTGGAAAAACACTATAAGGTCGTTGATTCCTTTGAGTTGACGGTTCCGGGCAGTGAAGGGGAGCGTCATTTGCTGGTAATAGAAGATACTGGCTCTACAACTTGATCATGCATTTTATGAGTTATACCAATCATGAGTGAAACTAAAATTTACGCCATAGCCAATCAGAAAGGCGGCGTGGGTAAAACGACTACCTGTGTTAATTTGGCGGCGTCCTTAGTGGCGACAAAAAAAAAGGTTTTACTGGTCGATTTAGACCCCCAGGGCAATGCCACTATGGGCAGTGGTATCAGTAAAAATGAACTTGAATATTCAATTTACGATGTGCTCGCGAATTATAGACCGATCTTAGACACCCTTCAGATGTCGGAATCAGGTGCTTATCAAGTACTGCCTGCAAATGGAGATTTAACGGCGGCCGAAGTTGAAATGTTGGCCATGGAAGACAAAGAGTACCTGTTGAGCAAGGCGCTTAAACCGCTAATCTCACAATTCGACTATATATTGATAGACTGCCCGCCCTCTTTAAATATGCTGACGCTCAACGCAATGGTTGCCTGCAATGGCGTGATTATTCCCATGCAGTGTGAATACTATGCCCTTGAGGGCTTGTCTGCATTGGTTGAAACTATCAATCAGGTCCAGACTTTAAATCCAAAATTGAAAATTGAAGGTATATTGCGAACCATGTATGACCCCCGAAATAGCCTGACCACAGATGTCAGCGCTCAATTGGCGGAATATTTTGGCGACAGCTTGTACCGCACCTGCATCCCGAGAAATGTTCGTCTCGCGGAAGCCCCCAGTTATGGTCAACCCGCTTTGATCTATGACCGACAGTCAAAAGGCGCTATCGCCTATTTGGCAATGGCTGGAGAAATGATTCGACGGAATGAAGCTGTTGAAACTTGTACAGCCTAAATGACTAATACACGTAAGATATCTCAAGAATTTAAAAACACGGCGAAGGTTTAGTAAGGCATATGGCGGGAAAACGAAAAGGCTTGGGCAAGGGCTTAAATGCTTTGTTGGGGGCGAGTGCTGATAAGGCGCCAAGTGAGGCCATTGCAGCAGTGACTTCGCATGAGCCTGGTCAAGACGGCAAGTTAGCGAATATACCGGTTGAATTCATCTCCCGCGGCAAATACCAGCCCCGCCGAGATATGGTTCCCGCAGCACTTGAAGAGTTGGCTGAGTCAATTAAAGTTCAAGGCGTCATGCAACCCATTGTGGTTCGTCCCATTGGAGAGGCGAAATACGAAATTATTGCCGGTGAACGTCGTTGGCGTGCAGCGCAAATGGCGGGCTTGGACAGTATTCCAGCGGTAATACGCGATGTGCCTGATGAAGCCGCCATTGCCATGGCGCTTATTGAAAATATACAGCGAGAAGATCTTAACCCAATCGAAGAAGCGGTAGCCCTTAAGCGCTTTCAAGACGAATTTGAGTTAACGCACCAGGAAGTTGCCACGGCAGTGGGTAAGTCTAGAACCACGGTAACAAACCTTCTGCGCCTGATTGCTCTCTGTGATGAGGTTAAAAAGCTACTGGAACACGGTGATTTGGAGATGGGTCACGCTCGCTGTTTGCTGACACTAGATGATCACACCCAGCGAGATATTGCCCGACAAGTGGTCGCGAAGGGCCTTTCCGTTCGTCAAACAGAAGCATTGGTGCGCCAACAAGTCCAATTGCAAGACAGTAAAGAGACTCCAGCCCCAAAAATAGACCCCAATATCAAGCAGCTTGAAGAGCGGCTGTCTGAACAGGTGGGCGTGCCAATCGCTATTCAACACTCCGCCAAAGGCAAAGGTAAATTGGTTTTTAACTACAGCAGCCTTGATGAATTGGACGGAATTCTCAATCATTTGAACTACAAAGCCCAATAAACCCCTCAATGCGTCGATTATCGGGGTATTGGTTGAATACCACGAGTTAAGACCCTATAATTCGGCTCGCGCGACTGCGGGTGATTATTTAATGCCGCATTGAACGCAAGATTGACCGGCGAAAGAAGTAGTAAAAATGGTGGGACGACACAAGCTAAGTCACAGAGCGTACAGATAAAAACCGCCATGACTAGCATAAAGAAACCTTCGGTTTATCGAGTGGCATTGATTCAGGCCTGTATTTTGGCCATTCTCTGTGCGGCTCTTGCTCTAGTGGGCAAAACTGAGGCGTTTTCCGCCTTTTTGGGTGGTCTTCTGTGCTTGATTCCCCAAGCCTATTTCACGGTTTATGCCTGGCAATATACAGGCTCCCGGTCTTCACAACTGGTAGCGCGAGGTTTTTATCGCGGCGAAGTTGGAAAGTTTGTATTAACCCTAGTGGGCTTTGCCATAGTGTTTAGCCGGGTAGAAACACTAGAACCACTGATTTTATTTGGTGTGTACGGGCTTATGCTAGTAGTGCAGTGGGTGGTAAATGCATCACTCATTCGAGCTCATCAACAGGGAAGTAATCAATCTTAAAGAAGCATTAACTGTGTATTTGGCCCTTTGGTCGAGTTAACATTTAAAACTTTTTTTAATTTTAACTAATTGATTTATATCAATTAAACCAACATAAGGTGCTTGATAGACGATGGCAAGCGAAGGGCAAAGTGTAACTGGATATATCCAACACCACCTGCAGAACCTGGCCTATGGCAAATTGCCAGAAGGCTATGAGCGTTTAGACGCTGAAGGTCATGTAAGCAGTGTTTTAACGCAAGATACTTGGACCATAGCGCACACCGCTCAAGAAGCGGCCGATATGGGATTCTGGGCAGTGCATGTTGATACCTTGGGCTGGTCATTAGCTCTGGGTTCAATTTTCTGCTTGGTCTTTGCAAGGGTGGCGAAAAATGCCACTGCTGGTGTTCCCCGGGGCATGCAAAGCTTTGTTGAGCTCATCGTTGAATTCATCAACAGCACCGTAAATGATACTTTTCACCATAAAAACCGCTTAGTTGCGCCTATGGCTCTAACGATATTTGTTTGGGTCTTTATGATGAACCTTATGGATTTAGTGCCCATTGACTGGCTGCCCTTGGCCGCCGCTCAAGTGACCGGCGATCCCCACTTATTCTTCAAAGTTGTGCCCACTACCGACCCCAACGCCACTCTAGGTATGGCTATCGGTGTGTTCTTGCTGATGATTTTCTTTAGCATTAAGAACAAAGGCATTGGTGGCTTTATGCGCGAGTTGGCGCTACACCCCTTTAATCACCCTGTAATGATTCCTTTCAACCTGTTCCTTGAAATTGTGGGCCTTATCGCCAAGCCAATTTCACTGGGCCTGCGATTGTTTGGCAACCTTTATGCCGGTGAAATGATCTTTATCCTGATTGCACTTCTATACAGCGCCGGTCTTATCTGGGGTGTTGGTGGCGCGATTATGCAATTGGGCTGGGCAATATTCCATATTTTGGTTATTACCTTGCAAGCGTTTGTATTCATGGTGTTAACCACGGTTTATATGGCCATGGCGCACGATGTTGATGAAGAACACTAGAATTTTTACTTTAACTTTTTAACTTTAACTACTACCTCTTAATTGGGAGAACACAATGGAAGCACTTGGTTTAGTATACGTAGCGAGCGCACTGCTGATCGGTTTGGGCGCACTGGGTACAGCTATCGGTTTTGGTTTGTTGGGCGGCAAATTGCTCGAAGGTTCTGCACGTCAGCCTGAACAGGGTCCTGCTTTGCAAGGCAAAATGTTCTTGATGGCTGGTCTGCTTGATGCCGTGCCTATGATTGGTGTTGGTATTGGCATGTACCTGATCTTTGTTGTTGCACCTGGCCTGGTAGGCTAATACCCACCCCACTTACTAACAATTAGAGGTGTCGGTGTGAATATTAACTTGACCTTGATCGGCCAAACAATTTCATTTGCCATGTTCGTATGGTTTTGTATGAAGTTTGTATGGCCTGCGTTGCTCGGCGTAATGCAAGAGCGCGAAACAAAAATTGCCAATGGCCTCGAAGCCGCTGACATGGCTGACAAAGATTTAGAGCTCGCTAAGCAAAAAGCGGCTCAGAACCTACGCGAAGCAAAAGAGCAGGCTGCCACTATTGTGGAGCAGGCCAACAAGCGTGGTGTTCAAATCGTTGAAGAAGCTAAAGAAGCTGCCAGAGCTGAAGGTGATCGCCTGAAGACGGCGGCTAAAGCTGAAATCGAACAAGACGCTAACCGTGCAAAAGAAGAATTGCGCGGCAAAGTAGCGGCTTTGGCGCTTGCGGGCGCTGAGCAGGTACTGCAGGCAACTATCGATGATAAGGCCCACAGCGAGCTGGTTAATAAACTGGCGGCAGAGCTTTAAGCGAGGACTATCATGGCTGAACTAACAACCTTAGCTCGACCTTACGCAAAAGCGGCATTTGAATATGCACTTGCCGCTAATCAACTGCAGACTTGGTCTGAAATGTTGGCGTTGGCAGCGGCTGTGGCACAGCAAGATGGTATTGGCGAAGTATTGGGTTCACCAGGGATGACCACAGAGCAAAAAGGTAGCGCGTTTACCGATGTATGTGGTGATCAGCTTGATGACAAAGCCCGTAACTTTGTTTTTGTCTTGGCAGGCAATCAGCGTATTGCGCTGTTGCCAGAAATTCGTCAACTGTTTGAGTTGATGAAGGCGAACCAAGAGAAAACTATCGATGTGGCCGTTACCACAGCATTTGAGCTGTCGGATGAGCTAGAAACTAAATTGGCGGAGGCACTCAGTGCCAAGTTGGACCGCAACGTAAAAGTAAGCAGAGAACTTGATAAAAGTTTGCTGGGAGGCGCAGTTATTCGCGCTGGTGATACGTTAATAGACGGTTCGGTGCGTGGTCGTTTGGCCAAGCTCGCCGAAGCAATGAACTCCTGATCCGCGAACGCGGATTAAGGTATTGAGGAACAGAGCATGCAGCAACTGAATCCTTCAGAAATCAGCGAGATTATCAAATCTCGTATCGATGGTCTTGAAGTGAAGACTGAAGCCCAAAACGAAGGTACTGTGGTTTCCGTAACCGACGGTATTATTCGCATCCACGGCTTAGCCGATGTGATGTATGGCGAAATGGTCGAGTTTAACGACGGTGTTTACGGAATGGCTCTTAACTTAGAGCGCGATTCTGTAGGTGTTGTTGTCTTGGGTGACTACCGAGGTGTGGCGGAAGGCCAAACCTGTAAATGTACTGGTCGTATTCTTGAAGTGCCAGTAGGTCCTGAATTGCAGGGTCGTGTTGTAGACGCCTTGGGCAACCCAATCGACGGCAAAGGTCCTTTAGGTACCACCAAAACTGACGCAATTGAAAAAATTGCCCCAGGTGTTATTGCACGTCAAAGTGTTGATCAGCCTGTGCAGTTAGGTTTAAAAGCCATTGACGCCATGGTGCCAGTAGGTCGCGGTCAGCGCGAACTGATTATTGGTGACCGTCAAACTGGTAAAACGGCTATTGCGATCGATGCGATCATCAACCAGAAAAATACTGGCGTAAAGTGTATTTACGTTGCTATTGGCCAGAAAGCTTCTTCTATTGCGGCAGTTGTTCGCAAGCTTGAAGAGCACGGTGCCATGGACCACACAATTGTGGTTGCAGCATCTGCCTCTGACCCTGCGGCTATGCAGTTCTTGGCGCCCTTCGGTGGCTGTACCATGGGCGAGTACTATCGCGACCGTGGTGAAGACGCACTGATTATTTATGATGATTTAACCAAGCAAGCTTGGGCTTATCGTCAAATCTCCCTATTGCTGAAGCGCCCACCAGGCCGTGAAGCTTATCCGGGTGACGTTTTCTATCTACACTCCCGTTTATTGGAGCGCGCCTCTCGCGTAAATGCCGTTCATGTTGAAAAACTGACTAACGGTGAAGTGAAAGGCCAAACGGGTTCATTGACGGCTTTGCCTATCATCGAAACTCAGGCTGGTGACGTATCGGCATTTGTACCTACCAACGTAATTTCGATTACCGATGGTCAGATCTTCTTGGAAACAGACTTGTTTAACTCCGGTATTCGTCCGGCGATGAACGCAGGTATTTCTGTTTCTCGAGTGGGTGGTGCAGCGCAAACTAAAGTGATTAAGAAGTTGTCAGGTGGTATTCGTACAGCCTTGGCACAATATCGCGAGCTTGCAGCCTTCTCACAGTTTGCCTCAGATTTGGACGATGCTACCAAGGCCCAGTTGGACCACGGTGAGCGCGTAACTGAATTGATGAAGCAGAAGCAGTATTCACCGCAATCTCTCGCAGAGATGGGTGTGGTTCTGTATGCCGCAAACGAAGGTTACTTGAACGATATTGAAGTGGCCAAGATTGGTGACTTCGAAGCCGCCCTACTGTCTTACATGAACAGCGAAAATGCTGAATTGATGAAGAAAGTGAATGATACCGGCGACTACAGCGATGAAATCGTAAACGGTTACAAAGCAGCGCTGGAAAAATTCAAGTCTACCCAGACTTGGTAATCCGACTATTTTAAATCGAGTCAGAATTTGTTTGGGGGCCTAAATGGCAGGCGGAAAGGAAATACGTACTCAGATATCGAGTATTAAAAGTACGCAAAAGATCACCAGCGCCATGGAAATGGTTGCAGCGAGCAAAATGCGCAAAGCACAAGAGCGCATGCAGCTTGGCAAGCCTTACGCACAGCGCATTCGCGCTGTTGTGGGGCATATTGCCAATGCCAACCCGGAATATAAGCACCTGTATTTGCAGGAGCGTGAAGTAAAACGCGTAGGCTTTATCTTGGTGTCGAGCGATCGTGGCCTTTGTGGCGGTTTGAACACTAATCTGTTCAAAGCGGCCATCAAGTCTATGAAAGAGTGGCACGACCAAGATATTGAAATCGATCTGTGTTTGATCGGAGCCAAAGCGTCAGCCTTCTTTAAAAGTTACGGTGGCAATGTTGTAGCCGCAGTGCGTGATCTGGGTGAAGCGCCCAGCGTATCCGACTTGATCGGCAGTGTTAAAAATATGCTCGACGGCTATGCCGAGGGCCGAGTTGATAAGCTGTTTCTGGTGGGTAACGAATTTGTTAACACCATGACACAGAGTCCATATGTCAACCAGTTGCTGCCGTTACAAGCGGACGATAATGAACAACTAAAGCACAGTTGGGACTATCTTTACGAACCAGAAGCCTCAGTAATTTTGGAAGGCTTGTTAACTCGATATATTGAGTCACAAGTTTACCAAGCTGTTGTGGAGAATGGAGCGTGTGAGCAGGCCTCGCGGATGATTGCGATGAAGAGCGCAACCGATAACGCCGGCGACCTGATCAGCGATTTGCAATTGGTCTACAACAAGGCCAGACAGGCGGCGATTACGCAAGAACTGTCAGAAATCGTAAGTGGTGCAGCGGCAATTGCCTAAAACGCTACGGCGTTTTGGCTTTGGCCTTCAACTGATGAAACTATATTCGTTAGAATTTACTTTAAGAGGATCCGGAAATGAGTAGCGGACGTATCGTACAAATTATTGGTGCCGTTATCGACGTGGAATTTCCACGTGATTCCGTGCCCAAGGTCTATGACGCATTAACCATTACCGAAAAAGGCCTGACGCTGGAAGTTCAACAGCAGCTGGGTGACGGTGTGGTTCGCACAATTGCCATGGGTTCTTCAGAAGGCTTGAATCGTGGCCTGAATGTTGAAAACTCCAATGCACCCATCAACGTACCTGTGGGTACCGAGACTCTGGGTCGCATTATGGATGTATTGGGCAACCCTATTGATGAAATGGGTCCAATCGGCGAGCAGAAGCGCTCAGCCATTCACCGTAAAGCACCAGCTTATGATGAGCTGGCAGCATCTGAAGAGCTGCTGGAAACAGGCATTAAGGTTATTGACCTTGTATGTCCTTTTGCAAAAGGCGGTAAGGTTGGATTGTTTGGTGGTGCCGGTGTTGGTAAAACCGTAAACATGATGGAATTGATTAACAACATCGCTACTGAGCACAGTGGTTTGTCTGTTTTTGCCGGTGTAGGTGAGCGTACTCGTGAGGGTAACGATTTCTACTTCGAAATGCAGGAAGCGGGCGTTGTAAACGTTGAGAAATTCGACCAGTCTAAAGTTGCGATGGTTTACGGCCAGATGAATGAGCCCCCCGGAAACCGCTTGCGTGTTGCCCTGACCGGCTTGACCATGGCTGAGCAGTTCCGTGACGAAGGTAAAGATGTATTGTTGTTCATCGACAACATCTACCGTTACACCCTTGCGGGTACTGAAGTATCTGCACTGTTGGGCCGTATGCCTTCGGCGGTTGGTTATCAGCCTACCTTGGCTGAAGAGATGGGTGTTTTGCAAGAGCGTATTACCTCGACCAAGACCGGTTCTATTACCTCAATTCAAGCCGTATATGTACCTGCGGATGACTTGACTGACCCCTCTCCTGCAACCACTTTTGCGCACTTGGACTCAACCGTTGTATTGAGTCGTGATATTGCGGCTAAAGGTATTTACCCAGCGATTGATCCATTGGATTCCACTTCTCGTCAGTTGGACCCATTGATCATCGGTCAGGAACACTACGATATTGCTCGCGGAGTGCAAACCGTTCTTCAGCGCTATAAAGAGCTGAAAGACATTATTGCCATTTTGGGTATGGACGAATTGTCTGAAGAAGACAAGCAGACCGTAACCCGCGCACGTAAAATTGAGCGTTTCTTGTCTCAGCCTTTCCACGTTGCCGAGATCTTTACCGGTGCACCTGGTAAGTATGTTTCTCTGAAAGACACCATCTCAGGTTTTACTGGCATTTTGGCCGGTGACTACGATGATCTGCCAGAGCAGGCCTTCTACATGGTCGGCACTATCGAAGAAGCGGTAGAACGCGCTAAAAGCATGTAAAACGGCTGGAATTAAGGCGCATTCAGTTTTGTGAATGCGTTCTTAATTCCTTTGCAAATGAGGCTAACATTATGACTATGACAGTTCACTGTGACATCGTCAGCGCCGAAGCAGAGATTTTCTCAGGCTTGGTGGAAATGGTAATCGCTGCTGGCACCGAAGGTGACGTAGGCATTGCCTATGGCCATGCGCCATTGATGACCGGCCTTCAGCCAGGTCCTGTACGTATTGTTCGTCAGGGCGGTGAAGAGGAAATTTATTACGTTTCAGGCGGTTATCTAGAAGTGCAGCCCTATCATGTGACGATCTTGGCAGATACTGCCCTGCGTGCCCATGATATGGACGAAGCTGCTGCTTTAGAAGCTAAGAAACACGCTGAGCAAGAGCTGGCGAACCAATCGGGAGAGTTCGATTACTCTCGAGCGGCGATACAGCTTGCAGAAGCTTCGGCACAATTGAGAACCCTACAAGCTATTCGCCGGAATATCGGCAAGTAAGGCATTTTCAATCGCTGTAAAGAAAGGGTAGCATTAGCTACCCTTTTTTTTGTGTTCAAATTCATTAAAACACTCTTGCTGGACGGTAAGTCATGTTAGATATTGTTGTATTAGCAGCGGGTAAAGGCACCCGCATGAAGTCCTCTTTACCAAAAGTTCTACACCCTATTGCCGGCCTTCCCCTCCTCTCACATGTGCTCAATACTGCTGTCTCGCTGGGTGAACAGGATTCTAGTGATCATCAACTACACGTGGTGATTGGTCATGGTGCTGATCAAATCAGGCAGAAAATAGGCAGTGAAGGTATCCGCTACTGCGAGCAAACCGAGCAATTGGGCACGGGTCATGCCGTTCAACAAGTGGCAAGTTTGTTAAGAGATGAGGCGATCACGCTCATATTGTACGGTGACGTACCACTGATTAGAGAAGCCACTTTAGACAAGCTGATTGCTACCGTCAGTGAAGAATCTATGGGTTTACTAACCATAGAGCTCGAAGACCCTAGCGGCTACGGCCGAATTGTTAAAGACGCCCAAGGTAGTGTGCGCGCTATTGTTGAGCAGAAAGACGCCAACACCGAACAACTGGCACTTTGTGAAGTCAATACAGGTGTGATGGCTGTTAAAGGTAAGCACCTTAAACAATGGCTGCCTAAGCTCAGTAATGATAACGCGCAAAATGAATATTACCTGACAGATATTATATCGATTGCTCGACGTGACGGAATTGAAGTGATCACTGAGCATCCCATCGATGAGATGGAAGTGTTAGGCGTGAATAACCGGCAGCAACAAGCCGAGCTTGAGCGCTATTTACAGGAACATATCGCCACCCAATTAATGACAGAGGGCGTAAGTTTACTTGACCCATTTCGTTTTGATTGCAGAGGCAACTTCGAAGCCGGTGAAGACGTAGTGATTGACGTGAACTGTGTTTTCGAAGGCGACGTTACTCTAGGCAATAATGTGCATATTGGCCCAAATGTTTGTATCACCAACTCAGTAGTTGGCGATAATGTTGTTATTAAAGCAAACTCACATCTAGAGGATGCTGTTGTCAGAGACAACTGTGAAATAGGACCCTTTGCGCGTTTACGCCCTGGTACAGAATTGGCTAATGGAGCCAAGATTGGTAATTTTGTAGAAACAAAAAAATCCTTTATTGGCGAAGGCAGCAAGGTTAACCATCTCTCTTACATCGGTGATACCACTATTGGCAAAAAGGCCAATGTTGGCGCCGGTACCATCACCTGCAATTACGATGGCGTGAATAAATTTTCAACAACTATCGGTGATGGTGCTTTTATTGGGTCGAACTCATCATTGGTCGCACCCGTCAGCATTGGTGATAAGGCCACTGTTGCAGCAGGTTCTACCATCACCAAAAATATAGACACTGAAGAATTGGCTGTTGCTAGAGGCAAGCAGCGAAACATTAGTACCTGGCAGCGCCCGGTAAAAAAATAACACCTATTAAACTCTAGGGTAGATTTATGTGTGGAATTGTTGGCGCTGTAGCGCAGCGGAATGTTGTTGGAATTTTAACGGAAGGCCTAAAGCGCTTGGAATACCGTGGCTATGATTCCGCGGGCATTGCCGTTATTGATAAGGACAGTAATCTTCAAGTTAGAAAAGCCGTCGGTAAAGTTATTAATTTGGAGAGTGCCATCTCAGAGTCACCGACGAAAGGTTCCTCGGGCATTGCACATACTCGATGGGCAACTCATGGTAAACCTGCCTTTAATAACGCACACCCGCACTCATCAGGTTCTATTGCCGTTGTGCACAATGGCATCATTGAAAATTATCTGGAGCTTAGATCTGATCTCATCACTGCTGGTTACGAGTTTGTTTCCGAAACCGATACTGAAGTCATTGCGCACTTAATTCATCAGCTGATGGAATCTGAAGAGAGCCTATTAAACGCTGTGCAGAAAGCGATTGAAAAATTTGAAGGCGCATATGGTTTAGGCGTTATTGACAGCAGAAACCCGGAATTAATTGTTACAGCGCGCAGTGGCAGTCCGCTGGTTGTGGGTGTTGGCATTGAGGAAAATTTCATTGCTTCTGACCAAATGGCCTTGCGTCAGGTCACTGATCGATTTGTCTATTTGGAAGAAGGCGATGTGGCTGAAGTGACGCCTACGTTGGTTAACATTTTTGATGCTAGCGGGCAGAAGGTTGATAGAGCCTTAGTTACTTTAAGTGGCAAGGAAGAAACGGCCGATAAAGGCAAATTCCGACACTACATGGCAAAGGAAATACACGAGCAACCTTCAGTGTTAAAAAATACCTTGCAGGGTCGCCTGAGTAAAACCAGACTATTGGAAGAAGTGTTTGGCATTGAAGCGGGGCATATTTTTGACCGTGTCGAAAGCATTCAAATTGTTGCTTGTGGCACGAGTTATCATGCAGGTTTGGTGGCCAAATATTGGTTTGAAGATTGGGCCGGGCTACCATGCCAGGTAGAGGTTGCGAGTGAATTTCGTTATAGAAAAGTGGCTGTCCAAAAAAATACCTTATTCGTTACCATTTCTCAGTCTGGTGAAACCGCTGACACTTTGGCGGCACTGCGGGCAGCCAAGCTTGCCGGTTATCTCGCCGGCTTAACGATTTGTAACGTCGCTAATAGCTCATTAGTTCGTGAATCTGACTTGTGTTTGATGACCCAAGCCGGCCGCGAGATTGGGGTTGCTTCCACGAAGGCATTTACCACCCAATTAGTTTCTTTACAGCTTTTGGTTATTGCGCTTGGGCGACGCCATGAGCTAACTGAGGAGAAGGAAGCAGAACTGGTTTCAGCGCTTCATCAATTACCCGCTCTTTTTGAATCGGTATTGACTCTTGACGCTGAAATTGAAAAAACGGCTCAAGCCTTTGCTGAAAAAAATCATTCGCTGTTCTTGGGGCGAGGCGTTCAGTATCCCGTCGCTATGGAAGGGGCTCTGAAGTTAAAGGAGATTTCCTACATTCATGCTGAAGCCTATCCAGCGGGCGAATTGAAACACGGGCCTCTCGCTTTGGTCGATAGTGATATGCCTATTGTGGCGGTCGCACCGAATGATGAGCTTTTGGGCAAATTAAAGTCTAACTTGGAGGAAGTGCAGGCTCGAGGTGGTAAGTTATTTGTTTTTGCTGATGAAGAGTCAGGCTTTAAGACAGACCGAGATACCACGGTGATTAATTTGCCCCACGTACCTCCAAGTCTTGCTGCTCTAGTGTATACCCTGCCCTTGCAGCTGCTGTCTTATCACGTTGCGCTGGTAAAAGGGACTGACGTTGATCAGCCGCGTAATTTGGCGAAATCTGTCACGGTAGAGTAGTTCACTAAACCTAAAATCAGAGCGGCGATAGGCTATTACTACTACTGCATCAAGGGGTCAAACAGGTCATTATATAATTGCAAAAAGCACAGAATTTTAGATAACAGCAATTATTAGGAATAATCCCATGAGCGAGACCCAGAAAGCGCCTGTAGTAAGCAGTTCGGTTATGAATGCCGATGCCTCTTTTTTCGAGCCTAAGGAACGCAGCTTCGAGGAGGAGCGAGCCCATCGTAAGGCGCAGCTAGCCGCCGCTTACCGTTTGTTCGGAAAGTTTGGTTTCGATGAAGGCCTTGCAGGTCACATTACGGTGCGCGACCCTGAGCATACAGATTGTTTTTGGGTGAACCCTATGGGGGTTTCTTTTAAGCAGATTAAGGTTTCTCATCTGATTTTAGTGAACCATGAGGGCCAGGTGGTTGAGGGCTCCGGTTTGTTGAATGGTGCGGCTTTTACTATTCATGCGCATATCCATAATGCTCGCCCAGATGTTGTGGCTGCGGCTCACTCTCACTCTCTGCACGGTAAGGCTTGGTCTTCTTTGGGCCGCAAGTTAGACCCTATTACTCAAGATGCCTGCGCTTTTTATAATGATCACGGTTTGTATGATGATTTTGGTGGGGTGGTTTTAGATTCTGAGGAGGCGGTTCGTATTGGTGAGGCGCTGGGTAGCTATAAGGCCTGTATTTTGCAAAATCATGGCTTGCTGACGGTGGGCAAGAGTGTTGAGGAGGCGGCTTGGTGGTTTATTACTATGGAGCGCAGTTGTCAGGCTCAGTTGCTGGCGGAAGCGGCGGGAACGCCTATTCTTATTGATCCTGTGCAGGCTCAAGCGGCTTATGAAACTGTGGGTAGTGAGCTGGCTGGGCGGTTTAGTTTTCAACCTTTGTATAGTGTGATTGCGGCTGAGCAGCCGGATTTGTTTGAGTAGTTCTTTTTTTAGATTGAGGTAGTGCCCATTCTTTAGATCGAGACGGTGCGCCGATTTAGCGGCGCTTGACCGGTACCGCCCGAACGCACGCCTCCCCCCTCTGACCAAACCGCTGCGGAACTCGCCCGTGCCGGACTCAAACAGTCCTCGCTAAATGACTTTGGTCAGAGGGGGAAGGCGTAAACGCGTTCTGAATGGGCGGAACCGGTCAAGCACCGCTAAACCTACCCTTTTCTGCCTGTTCCTGGCATTTTTAGTTGTTCTTTGCTTTTGCTCTTAATTTCTCTTGTCTTCTGGTTGTATTCTTAGGGAACGCAAACCCTGTTTTAGTTTGAATAGGTGGTCTTGCAGCTCTGGGCCTTTCTTCTGGGCTACGCCAATGGCTAGTAGGTCGATGACTACTAGGTGGGCGATGCGCGATGAGAGGGGGGTGTAGATTTCTATGTCTTCTTCTACGTCTACTTCTATGGGGATGTTGGCGTTCTTTATAACTGGGGAACCACTGGGGGCTAGACCTATTACTATGCCGCCTATGGATTTCACCATGTCGATGGACTGGAGTAGTGCTTTGGTGCGGCCGCTCTGGGAGATGGCTACAACTACGTCACCGGGCTTCATGGACATGGCAGACATGTTTTGTATGTGATGGTCGGAGTGGGCGGCGGTGGCCAGTTGCAGGCGGAAAAATTTGTGCTGGGCGTCGGCGGCTACGGCGCCTGAGGCTCCAAAACCGAAGAATTCTACTCGGTTGGCGGCGCAAAGGGCGCTGACGGCCATGCCGAGTACTTCGGGGTTTAGGCTGTCTCTTACGTTGAGTAAGGTGTCTATGGTGGAGTCGAAGACTTTGTGGCTGAAGTCGGCGATGGAGTCGTGGTCGGTAACGGCAATCTGGCCAAAGCTGGGGCTGGAGGCGAGTTGTTGAGCTAGGTGCAGTTTGAAGTCTTGGAACCCTTCGCAGCCTGTTGCGCGACAAAAACGTACGACGGTGGGTTCGCTCACTTCGGCGCAGGAGGCGAGGTCAACGATGCGCATGTGGATGATGTCGTTGGGGTGGCTGAGCACGTAGTTGGCAACTTTTCGCTCGGACTTTCGCATGTCTTCAACGGCGTCACTGATTCTTTGGGTCAGGGTGGCGGGTTTCACGGTTGGTTTTGTCCACTTTTTGAGAAGGTCTTATGATAACGTCATAATGTAGTAAATTCACGGGTTTGTGTAATTTTGCTACAAAAGACGAGATGGTAATATAGGCGACGGCTGGCCTTGTGGTGATACCCTTCCATCTGCCAAAATGCATTTTCTCTGGGTGCCAGCTGTGCACTTCTCGCTCTCTTGTTTGATCACTAGGAATTACCGCTCGCTAATGGATGTCTCGGCTCTACTGGATTCGCTAAACGAAGCTCAACGTCAGGCGGTGTCTGCCCCTGCGAATAATCAATTGATACTGGCCGGGGCCGGCTCGGGTAAAACTCGGGTCTTGGTTCATCGAATAGCTTGGCTTATTCGGGTTGAGAATGTTTCGCCCTGGTCCATTCTTTCGGTGACGTTTACGAATAAGGCGGCACGTGAAATGCGCGGCCGTTTGGATGAGCTGTTAACGGTGAATCCGAGTGGCATGTGGGTGGGTACTTTTCACGGTATTGCACACCGCTTGTTGAAAACTCACTGGCAGGACGCGGGCTTACCGCAGAATTTTCAAATTTTAGACGGTGATGATCAGTTGCGGCTGGTGAAACGGGTGTGTGCTGGCCTAGACCTGGATGACAGTCGCTGGCCGCCTAAGCAGGCGGTGGCCTATATTAATGCGCAGAAGGACGAAGGTTTACGCCCTGACTATATTCAGGAGACGGGTGATCCTTATGTGAGCACGATGGTGGCAATTTATCGCGCTTATGAAGAAGCTTGTGCTCGGGGCGGTATGGTTGATTTTGGTGAACTATTGCTGCGCGCCCATGAGTTATGGCTAAAGAAGCCGCATATTTTGAAGCACTATCAGGAGCGTTTTCCGTTTATTCTGGTGGATGAATTTCAAGATACCAACACTATTCAATATGCTTGGCTTCGGGTTTTGGCGGGGGATAAATGTCATGTCACGGCGGTCGGTGATGATGATCAGTCGATCTATGGCTGGCGCGGTGCAAAGATTGAGAATATCCAACAATTTAGTCGCGACTTTGCGGGCGCGGAAACTATTCGTTTAGAGCAAAACTATCGCTCTACGAGTAATATTTTGAACGCGGCCAATGCGGTCATTGCTAACAACGCCGGCCGCTTAGGTAAAACTTTGTGGACAGAAGGCGAAGAAGGCGACCCAATTTCTTTGTATGCGGCGTTTAATGAGCAGGACGAAGCGAGGTTTATTGTTGAGCGCATTGAAGAGTGGGTGAGGCAGGGAAATGACTACAATAGTGTGGCTATTCTCTATCGTTCCAATGCCCAGTCACGGGTGTTGGAAGAAGCTCTGTTAAGAGAGAGTTTGGCTTATCGCATTTACGGCGGCCAACGTTTCTATGAACGCCTGGAAATCAAGAACGCCCTCGCCTACTTGCGACTCATGATTAATCGCTTCGACGACGCGGCTTTTGAGCGTGTTATCAATACGCCTGCAAGAGGTATTGGTGGCAAAACTGTGGACAACATTCGATTGTTTGCTCGCGAGCAAGGGTCGTCACTGTGGCAGGCCGCTGAAAAAATGCTGGCAAATAAGGTATTCACGGCCCGTGCCGGCAACGCAGTGATGTCGTTTCTACAATTGGTTCAAAGTCTGGATGAGAACACCGCTGAAGAAGCGCTGCCAGAACAAGCTGATTATGTTATTAGTCACAGCGGTCTTTTTGATTTTCATCAGAGCGAAAAAGGTGAGAAAGGTCAGGCGCGCATTGAAAACTTGCAGGAATTGGTGAGCGCTTGCCGCACCTTCCGTTTTGAAGAAGACCCTGAGCAGGAACACGCCACACCGCTGTCTCAATTTCTTGATCGCGCAGCACTGGACGCTGGAGATGCCCAAGCCGACGAACACGAAGATGCTGTGCAGTTGATGACGCTTCACTCTGCTAAGGGCTTGGAATTCCCTTTGGTCTTTTTGGCTGGAGTAGAGGAAAATATTTTTCCACATAAAATGTCTATGGAAGACCCAACTCGTTTGGAAGAGGAAAGACGCCTCTGTTATGTGGGCATCACTCGAGCAATGAAAAAGCTGTATCTTTGTTACGCTGAAAACCGACGCTTGTTTGGTAGTGAGAGCTTTAATGCCGTGTCGCGTTTTGTTAAAGAAATTCCCCGCGAGTACCTTCAGGAAGTGCGTTTAAAAGCAGCTGTGAGCCGACCTATAAACTATGGGGGCCAATATAGGAAACAGAGTTCGAATCTCAGTGACAGCGGTGTAGATACAGGTTTTGATCTCGGTCAAAGAGTTCTACATCCTATATTTGGAGAGGGCACGATCTTACATTTTGAAGGGCAAGGCCCCAACGCACGGCTGCAAATAAATTTTGATGATGAAGGCAGTAAATGGTTAGTGATGCAATACGCGAAACTTTCAGCGGTTTAGTGATTGTGCTGAAGTTGATAATAAAAACAGTTTAATTTGAATACTTAGCAGTGAAGCCAAAACTATGTCAGATAAAAAAACCAATCTGTATCCAGCGGTAATTTTGGGTCTATTGTCGGCCTTGGTGTTTGTGAGTGGGCTCTTGGTGATGAACAAAGCAGAGCACTCAGAGCTCGGCAATGGTCACTCAGAAAAAACTATAAATTCTGGAGCCGAAGATCAAGTGACTTACGAGTGGTCCTTAGTAACTACTTGGCCAAAGAATTTTCCTGGCTTAGGGTCGGCCGCGGAAAACTTCGCACGTTATGTCAAGGAAATGAGTAATGGTCGTTTGCAGGTAAAAGTGCACGGTGCCAATGAATTGGTTCCGGCCTTGGGTGTGTTTGATGCAGTGTCTTCTGGCAGTGTACAGGCGGGCCACGGCGCCGCTTACTACTGGAAAGGTAAAATTCCCGCCTCGCCTTTTTTTACTTCTGTGCCTTTTGGATTGAACGCACAAGAGATGAATGGTTGGTTGCATTACGGCGGGGGCTTGGAATTGTGGCGTGAAATATATGAACCCTTTAACCTCCGGCCATACGCGGGTGGTAATACCGGAGTGCAAATGGCGGGTTGGTTCAATCGTGAAATCAATTCCATTGAAGATCTCAAAGGTTTGAAAATGCGTATTCCGGGTTTGGGTGGGGAAGTATTCACTCGCGCGGGTGGTACCGCGGTTAATATTCCCGGTGGCGAATTGTATACCGCCATGCAAACAGGCGTGATTGATGCCACGGAATGGGTGGGCCCCTACAATGATTTAGCCTTTGGTTTTCAGCAGGTGGCAAAATATTATTATTACCCAGGTTGGCACGAGCCTGGCCCTACCCTTGAGTTCATCATCAATATAGACGCTTATAAAGCTTTGCCTAAAGATTTGCAGGCGATTGTTGAAATTGCGGTTAAAGCCGCTAACCAAGATATGCTGGACGAGTATACTGGGCGGAATAACTCTGCCCTGATTGAATTGGTTAATACCCACGGTGTGCAGGTACGGAAGTTACCGGATGATGTACTGGCAACGCTGAAAAAATACTCTGAGGAAATTTACCAAGAAACGGCGGCAAACGATGCGACCTTTGCCAAGGTGTACGCAGCGTATAAGGCATTTGGTGAGCAAGCGGCCGATTACCATAAGATTTCTGAACAGGCCTATTACGATACAAGAGAATAGTGTTTTA
>Ga0209184_1000819_pt1 | contig 26843 bp, 23 predicted proteins | sample EN8Hudsemesocosm_2_FD_184627 | JGI IMG/M metagenome (GOLD analysis project Ga0209184, IMG submission 184627) | Methane-oxidizing microbial communities from mesocosms in the Hudson Canyon - EN8C Hudson Canyon (SPAdes) (version 2) | ecosystem: Environmental > Aquatic > Marine > Cold seeps | place... | reverse complement strand
ACGAGATAGTTGACGTCTAACAAAGTAGAGTTTTAGTTTCAAATGTTCGCTTTTTCTCAACTTCGTGGTTTTTTCAAAGCGATTTCTTTGAACTCAAAGGGTTCGCTTTGCTCATACCTAGCTGTTTATAGATATTCGAAAAGGTATAGCTTTGGGGCTCTTAATCGCGGTCTTCTGAAGTTCTAAAAGGTAGTGCTTTTTGCTCGTAGCCAGCGGTTTTTAGCGAACCTAAAAAGGGCCGCTAATGCTCAGAAGCCTCCATTAGCTGCACTTTACGTAAAGCTAATTTAGCTCAGATTCTAGAGAAGGCAGCAGGTATCGCTTTGCGGCCCAAAGCTATGGGTTTTCTGAAACTCTAAGAAGTAGTACTTTTAACTCCTTTCGTTAGTTCTGCAAGTTAACGAAATGGCCGTTTTCTACTTAAATCTGATTATTTACCTACCGTTCCAATATTGTTCAGCGCATTACTAATTTCTTCTTCAGGTGGTTCTTCGTAAATAATTGTAGTAGATGGAGAGGCATGACCTGCTATTTTTTGAGCTATTTTTACAGACTTCTTTTGTTTGTGGATTATATCAGTTATCAATGAGCGTCTACCGCTATGAGAGCTCGCTTTCTCGATTCCAGACCAGTTTCTCAGCATTAGAGCCATGTGTTCTTGAAGGGTATTAGGAGAGTAGGGGCCTCCTTTTTGAGTAATAAATAACGGATCACTTGGTTTAATATTTGGATCAATACAAAGCCGGTAAGACAAGTAAGTTTCTAGCGCAGACCGTAGCTCAGCATCTACCATTGGTAGATCTCTTGATTTGCCTTTATGTATTTTGATTGGCGGATAAAAATCTTCCGGATTAATCGCGGCTCCTGCTTTAGCTAGACTTTCTACTTGACGCAACATTTGCTCAAAAGTTTCTTTCTTAAAGCTGATAGTTTTTCTTTCATATTTTGACTTTGAACGGTTCATTGCATCAGCACCTTTAGTATACGCAGCTGGCAATGTCATCACTTGGAGTAATGTAAATTCTCCGGCAAATTTAATATGGGCAATTTCTTTTATTTGAAGTAATGCAATTTCTTGAGCACGTAACCCCAGCTTGAAACTAATAAGCATTATTGCCGTATTTTTTTCAGGGTGACGTCTTTTTAAGATTTCAACGAATAAACGTTTCTGTTGTTCAAAAGAGGGAACACGCGCTTGTCCATTTTTAGGCATAATAGTAACCCAAAGTTAATCCGTAATAATGTGATTTTAACGGATTATTGATATTTTTGAAATTTAAAATAGAGTAAACGTAACTTAACGACAATCACATAACCGAAATAAACTGATTGTTTTATTTCATGGCTTTTTAACTTCTGCATCGTTTATGTGCAAACCTTCACAACGCTCATTTAAACAAAGCTACGAAGTTAATTAGCTATGGTGCAGATTTTTAGCACAGCACTATAGTGTTTAATATTTTTCAGCTTTTCTAAAAGCCTGATTATTTATTCATATAATTTTTAACGAGCATTAATATTGATCCATCAATTTAATTTCTTATCCTTATCAAACTATCTAAAGAACTTTGGACGATACACAAAGATAAAACGTTCTGTCGTAAACATTAGAAACGAAGGGTGAAGGTTCTTCTTAATTAAATCTACTTTTACACGAATAGAGAGAATCGTTTTATTCTATTTGTTAAATGATTTCCTGCAATTATTTCCATTTTTGGTTCTCTAATTTAATAAGTCAAAATGTCCGGTTGAGCGATTTAGTGTTTGTTGTGAAAGTTTAGTACTTGTTGTGGAATTCTTTAGTGTCTGTTGTGTACGACCAAAAACTCAAAGAATTAAACTAGGGCTTGCCATACTTCCGCTATGTCCTATACTCTTTAGTATACGACATAAGGTAATAGATCCATTTATCACTCTCAGGTTAAAATAATGTCAGTTCCTAACGCTGTACCGCTGTTTCCTATCTATAACGACCTTAAAAGCATCGATTTATTATCGTATCCACAACTCCAAACATTATTGAACCAGCAACCAGAATGGTTTAATAAGCATTGGCTCTGGGCGCAGGAATTTTTAGTTTATATAGGCAGAAATAAATCTGAGCACACTTTCTCAAGATTCAGAAATGAAGTTGAGCGATTTCTACTGTGGACATTTTTGATTAAAGAAAAACCACTCGATGAACTAAGGAAATCTGACATCTTAGAATATGCAGATTTCTGCTGGCAGCCTCCAGTATCTTGGATCTGTTTTGCTAGTTATGAAAAGTTTTTACCTCAGGCTGGCGTTTATATTACGAATAAACAATGGGCACCATTTCGTTTAAAGCTAGCTAAAGGCGATTCAACCACCAAACGCGATAAAAATAATTACAGACCATCACAGCAAACACTCACTGCATCGTTTACTGCAATTATCGCTTTCTATAAATATTTAATGAATGAGGAATATTGTGCTGGTAACCCTGCGCAAATCGCAAAAAAAGATTGCCGGTACTTTATTAAGGACGCTCAGGTTAAAGAAATTAAACGTCTGACTGGCTCTCAATGGCAGTATGTATTGGATGTGGCAGTTGAATTGGCTAATTCAGACCCGAATCATGAACGTAGTTTGTTTTTGATTGCTGCTTTAAAAACAATGTTTTTAAGAATATCTGAGCTTTCTGAGCGTTCTGGTTGGTCGCCAACTATGGGACATTTTTGGGAAGATGATGAAAACAATTGGTGGCTAAAAATTTATGGTAAAGGTAGAAAAATTAGAGATGTAACAGTGCCTGTACATTTCATTGAATTTCTAAAAAGATATCGTTTGTCTCGAGGCTTAAGTGGGCTGCCAACACAAGGTGATACAACTCCTGTTATTGAAAAGATAAGAGGTCGTGGCGGTATGACTTCACGGCAACTTAGTCGAATTGTTCAGACTGTATTTGATCAGGCTTATGAAAAAATGAAAGCTAGCGTTGGTGAAGACAAAGCAAGAAAATTAAAGGAGGCTTCAGCTCACTGGCTTAGACATACCGGCGCATCTATAGAGATAGAGCGTGGTCGTGCTTTAAAAGATGTTTCAGAAGATCTTGGCCATTCTAGTATGGCAACAACGGATACAATTTATGTTCATTCAGAAGATAAAAAACGTGCAGCAAGTGGTAAAGAAAGGAAGGTAAACTGAGGCTTAATTTAAGTTAAATATTGGTTTTATGTATTGATAAACTGTTGTGCCCTGCTCTCTATTTCTATATTTAGGTAACTTTTTGTTAGCGTGTATAGAGTCTCCGTTGAATAGTCTAAACTAGAGAATTCAACGGATATAATGCCTAATTCAACAGTGACTTCTATTTGTCTGCACGGCTTACAAACTTACGCTCTTCGACACTGATTGTAATACGTTCGCCTGTTGCAATATGCTCTGGCACTTGCACAGTCAAACCCGTTGTAAGTATTGCTGGTTTTGTTCTTGCTGTTGCAGAACCGCCTTTAAGGGCTGGATCAGTTTCAACAATATCAAGATCAACGTTAGCTGGTAAATCTAGCGCTGCCGGGGACTCGTCAACAATAAGTACTAAGATTCCATCGGTATCTTCGTTGATAAATTGTAATTCATCTTCAATAGTTTCTTTATTGAAGCTATATGAGGTGTAGTCTTCACTATCCATGAAGACGTATTCGTCACCATCAGAGTAAGAAAATTTTGCTGGACGACGGGTTAAGTCTGCCAAATTAAGAATTTCAGAATCTTTAAAGGTTTCATCTATTTTATTGCCACTTACGATATCGTACATGCGCATACGGTAAATACTTCCACCTGCACGACCTTGTGGTACTGAGCGCTCAATTGTTCTGATGATGTAGACGTTACCGTTATACTCGACGGCTGCATTTTTCTTTATATCACTTACTTTTGGCATCTTATTTTAGCTCTAAATCAAAAATTTAAGGTTACTATAATTTACAATTGAATCAATAGTTATTAAATTAATCCATCGTAAAATACGCTTCGTAAACGGTAATTAATCTTAAAAAATACCGTATTTATCTTTAAGTTGTTTTATATATGCGCTTTCTTTAATTAGGAAAGCATTCAATTCTTCAATTACTTTTGTACCACCATGCGAAGCCAAATGATAATTACTGGTTGTATGAGGCTGGCTTTCATCAAAAATAATGCTGTCATTATTACCTAATACTTTCTTAACGATATAGTTAGCGACTACAATATTACAATACAAACCATCTATTCGACCTAAATCGAGCATTTTAACCATTGATTCGAGGTTTGAGCCTTCCTTCACTTTTACTTCTCCAGATTCTATTTTGTCCAAATAATCCCAAGCAGTAAATCCACGTACAACCCCTAACTTTTTAACCCCTTTACCCACGTTTTCGGTTTTAACTAAGACTCCATCTGTAAATTGAAAAACAGGTTCAGAGTAGCTTAATTCAGCTCCGTTTTTATTATTTTCTCCCCAATTAGGATTTGCGGGAAATTTAAACGCAATATCTTTAGCTAAAAAAGTAGGCAATAAACGTGCAACAGGTAATGATTTATACTTTATTGTATGATCTGTAGTTTCTGAAAATTTGTTTAATAAATCAATCGCGGCCCCCTTATTACCTCCATCTGCTGTACTGTAATATGGGAAATAATCTAGGTTCTCAATACCAATCGTTATGGAATCAGCATAAGCTTGTAAGTTAGGAATAATCGCTAACACTATTGTCGCAATAATGGTTTTCATTTACTTTCTCCAATTCTTTACTTGATAAATAACGCGAAAGAAATATTTTTGACTATTATTACTTTAGTTGAGTATTCAAAAAGCACAAAATAGCTTAAATAAGTTATCTTATTAGTTCTGAATAGTTAGTAATAACAGTGTTAATAATCATTTCAACGCGTCATCTTCTTCACGAACACAACCACAAATAAAGCTAAAGAGAAACTTCCCAAAAAGGCTTCCAGTGCCGCAAATGCACGAGTCCAGCCATAAGGAGAAAGATCCCCATAACCTAGTGTGGTAAAAGTCACCACACTAAAATAAAGACTGTTTAAGAAGTTTGTTGTGTTCTCGAGTAAAGTACTTGCAGATACAAATTGAATTATTTGACCTCCTTGGTTAATACCTAGAAAAAAATAAAATAATGCAAATGTAAGTATTGTTAACATTGAGAACGTGACGACACGCAAAGGCTCTTCACCGTAACCACAAAAAAGTTCAACCAACTTAGATGTAATTCGTTTTACGGAATAACGAGGTAGTTGCTTTCGACGCATGACCATTTCGCGTTGAAAAAATAGGCCTGTTAACTGAAAAAGCCCTTGCTCTTCAGTTGCTCGACGTAGGTGTCGATATATTTCTTCTGACTGTTCATATAAATCAAGTTTTTCTCTTTTATCTTTAGAGCGATCAGCTAGAGATTCTTGAAGTATTTTTTTATTCCAGAGAATATTTTCCATTTTAGTATTGAGCAACTGGGTGCCTAATAAATTCGTATTTTCTAGTTTTGCGTTGTTTAAATTAGCATGTTCTAAATTAGCTTTCATCAAGGAGCTGTTACTAAGGTCCAAATGGAAAATATGGGCATCACGTAAATCGCAACGATAAAGGTCAGAGTGTAGTAACTGATAGCCCGCTTTATCATTATGGTTAACCAAGTCAATTCCGCGTAGGTCAGCTTTACGTAATTCAAACCCAATCATTGGTACGCCTGTTCGGGCGCGCTGTTCTAGGCGCTCAATCAAGTATGGTTCACTCTTTATATGTGATCCATCATGCCAATAACAAAAACTATTTCCTTCTTCGGGATTGTCTTCACAGACCTCGGAATTTGGGCCGCGATACTGACACTGTGTCGTCATTAATCATCTCATCTTTTATTAATACACAAAGGGTAGTTCAAATAGCACTTATTTATACGCTAAATCACAATAATTTTATTCGCGAACATTATTTTCACCTAATGTATCTAGCCGCTGTCGCTAGCTTAGAAGGCGAGTTGAGAGCTTATTGGCTCGCAATTATTAAACTTACGACTATATTGATGTTTATGGATAAAAAAACAAGTAAAAAGATTCTTCAATCAATACATTCACTATATTTGGAGTCCTCTAAAAATGGACCTTTGCCTCAATATCCAGATGAGTCTTTCTCAGAAAAAATCTTATCTTCACTAGATCCATCAAATCTTTTTGGGAGTTCGCCAAAAGAAAAAGACGTTACTATATTGCTTTCTGATTTGCGTGGATTTACCGCAATGTCAGAAAATTATAGCCCTCTCGAAATAATCTCTTTTCTCAATCGTTATTTCACCGCCATGTCGGAAATCATTCAGCAGTACGATGGTACGATTGATAAGTTCATGGGTGACTCAATTATGGTTTTGTTTGGTACGCCAGAGAGTCGTAATGATGATATTGAACGTTCTTTAGCTTGCGCCATTCAGATGCAGATACGCCTATCAATAATTAATGAGGAGAATAAAGCGCTTGGCTACCCTCCTCTTTATATGGGTATAGGTATTAACACTGGTCGAGTTGTTGCAGGCAAGCTAGGGTCAGAGCTATATAGTCAATATACGGTCATTGGTGATCATGTTAACTTAGCATCCCGTATTGAATCATATAGCTTACGAGGGCAGGTACTCATTAGTGAACATACATTCAATTTAGCCAAAGCGTTTATTAAAACGGGACAAGAAAATACACTACAGGTTAAAGGAAAAAAGAAAGCTGTAAAGATGTACGAATTAATATCGCTATCCAAGCCAGACTTGTTAGAAGTACCTTCGCGAGAAGATCGAAATAGCCCTAGAATAGATATTCATATGCCATTAGTCTTTCAACTTATCAATGGGAAGCTAATAGATGATGAAATACTTGATGGAGATATAGTAGATATTGGTTACGGCGGAATGTACATAACTAGCATTAATAAAATTGAACTTTTTTCTGAAATAAAATTCCCATTTTCGATGTCTATTGCTGCAAATATTCAAAGTGATGTGTATGCGAAGATTATCAAATCAAATTTAATTAATGGTTTATATCATTATCGTCTTGAATTTAGCAGTATTTCTCAAGAAGCTGAAGTTGCTATCAAACGCTTTATCAATCGTATTATTGAAGGAGCTTAGTTAAACTATGTTCGATCTCTGGCATCCCTAAAATTTATAACCCAATATATTACCAAAAGTATGCAAACCTTATTATATTTTCATGACCCTATGTGTAGTTGGTGTTGGGGTTATAGGCCAACATGGTTAAAACTCCTTCAATTAATACCCGGTTCAATTCATATTGAATACATCGTGGGTGGCTTAGCACCAGATTCTGATCAAATTATGCCGAAGAGTATGGTTAATGCTATTCAAACACATTGGCATCGTATTGAGTCTGAGTTGGGCACTCAGTTTAACTACGATTTTTGGGTTGAATGTGCACCTAGGCGTTCAACTTACCCTGCGTGCCGGGCAGTGATTGCAGCCAAACTACAAAATGCTGAACAGGTAATGATTCATGCGATTCAAGAAGCTTATTATTTAAAAGCAAAAAACCCATCTAATATCGATACGTTAGTTATGCTTGCCGAAAACTTGAAGCTAAATGTTGAACATTTCAAACGAGACTTAAGATCCCAACAAACGGAAGAAACTTTAATTGAGCAGGTTGATTTGGCTAGAAAATTGGATGTTCCTGGATTTCCCTCATTAGTACTAAAGAGTAAGGGCTCCTTGTATCCAATCGATGTAAATTATACTGATGCTAAGGTAACGGCTAAACTAATAATGAAATATTTATCGGTTTAACCGCTTGTTTCACCAAAATAATTAACTAGCGGTTTGTGAACTGTCAGAAGCGACTGTTGTTAGCCGTCGGTACTACCAGAATAGGCACGTGTGAGTTATGAACAACTTCTTCGCTAATACTACCCAGTAAACATTGGTGAATAAAACTATGCTGCTTCGAGCCGAGTATGATCATATCTACTTTTAGTTTAGAAGCTTGTTTTAATATAGTCTCTACAATGGCGCCTTGGAGCATTAATCCTGTACTATCAACACCCTCCTCTCTAATATTTGCAGAGATTGTTTGAATTTTTTGATGATGTTGGTGCAATTTTTTTGAAATGAAGTTTCGAATATCTTGCGAATTCGATTGGGACTCAATTTGATATTCTAATACCCCCATTTGCAAAAGCCCTGCATGCTCATACCCGACAAATCCCTGATCAGGACTAACGATATGAATTATCCATAACTTGGCAGATGTTGCGACAGCAATCTCTTGCGCTTTCGTTAATACACTTTCGGACAGTTCTGTTAGGTCAGTACAAACTAATATATTCATATATCCCCCTATCCACGACACAGAGTTACTCACCCATTGGTTTCAAGCTAAATGCTTCCACTTCTTTTGATGCCATAAACTCACTAACTACAAAAGAATACTCATTTAGATCACTGGTTCTTATGGTCATCTGATAAGTAAGCATCTGCTCATTTAATTTAAATGAGAAATTACTCACAACAATTTTACGTTCATTTAACATGTTTTTTATTTTGTTTTCAGACCAGTACTGATCTCTAGAAAAGCGAACAATTAAAAGCGCATAATGCCTCAATGGTAGTAAGTTAATTAAACGGTTAAATATAGAAAGCGTAACTAATGTTAATACCGTAGCCATTATCGCAGCACCATAAAATCCTGCACCAATCACAAGACCTATAGATGCCGTTATCCAAATTGACGCTGCCGTGGTTAGACCGCGAATCGTTTGTTTATCTTGCATCATGGCACCGGCGCCAAGAAAGCCAATTCCCGTCATAACACCTTGAGCCATTCTGGCAGGGTCCATTCTGACCATTTCTTGATAATCTATCGGTATTGTTGCCCATTGATAATTAGTCATTACCATTAACAAACATGATGCTAGGCAAACTAATATATGAGTTCTAAATCCTGCAGCTCGTCCGCGATAAGCTCGGTCAAGACCTATAAGTCCTCCTATCAACACTGCAATAACTAAGCGAAAATATGGCTCCAACAAAAGATGATTAATCATACAGTTACTCTATTAATTCTTTTGGCTTTAATTAAGTATAGAAGAGCTCGCAAATAGGGTTATACCCGTGAATTATAACGCCGTGTTTGTTAGATCTATTGGGATTAACAAAATAGATCAAGCTGTTAAAGGTCTATAATATGATTGTAGCTAACAATTTATGGGGGTTATTATGGGAGATGTAATCAAGTTTCCATCTAATGCTCAGCAAGGCATTGCGTTTCTTGAAGATGGCATACGGGAATTAATGTTATCAAAAGGAGAAAACGAAGCCTCTATTCATATCACGTTAAAAATTCTAAAAGACGTTTTTAGACAGTATGGAGATATCGGAAAACAGTCTTTTCAGCTTAAACTTCCGCCTTACATGCAAGATGAGCACATTCAATTCATTAGTGACCAAGTTACTGAAGGTGTTCAAATGCTGAACAAAGAGCACGCAAGGATAATTAATAAACTAGCATCAGAGCTTGTGCTAACAAAATTAGAGCTTTATCGCTACAAAACTAGTTTCCCTAAAGACTCAAATTGAGTTACTTGAATAGTAGCTAAATATTAATGTTATTTACTTCTTCAGATAAATTTTAAACATAAGCTTTATGATACTACTCAACGTCACTCATTTACGTTAATGTACAGTTCTAAATATAATGAAAATAAGGGTTTTTACCATGTTTCGCAAAGAGTTAAAGGTTTTGGATTGCACCATCCGTGACGGCGGGCTTATCAACAATTATCAATTTAGCGATGAGTTCGTTAAGGCCGTCTATGCGGCAACCTGTGAATCAGGTGTTGATTATATGGAAATTGGGAAAAAGCTTTGCGTTAGTGACACTTATACTCGTGAAAAATTTGGTAAATGGAACTTTTGCGATGAGGATGATATAAAAGAAGTCGTAGACTCCTATGACGGCGACAACCGCCCTACACTAGCGGTTATGTATGATGTGGGTAGAGTTGATACTGACAGCCTTGTGCCCGTAGATCAGAGTGTGATTGGTATGATTAGAACAGCCTGTTACGTTGCGGACATAGATAAGGGGCTTGATTTAGTTAAACGCTCTAAAGATCAAGGTTATGAAACAACCATCAATATTATGGCTCCTTCTGCTGCAGTAGAGTCAGACTTAATTGAAGCGCTTCAGCAAGTTGAAAATTCACCAGAAGTTGATTACCTATATTTTGTAGATAGTTATGGCGCATTTTATTCTGAACAAATCACTTCGTATTTAGATTTATTTAAAAAGTATGCTCCGAGTAAAGAACTTGGATTTCATGGGCATAATAATCAGCAGTTAGCTTTTTCAAATACACAACAATGTATTATTGAAGGCGTTAACCTCCTTGACGCGACAGTGAATGGGATTGGGCGTGGCGCTGGTAACTGTAATTTAGAGCTGTTACTTAACTTTCTTAAAAACCCCAAATTTGATACTCGGCCGATTTATAAAGTGATTCAAGAGCAGATGATTCCACTACGAAAAGAAATTGAATGGGGCTTTAATGATATTTACGGAATCAGTGGTCATTTGAATCGACACCCAAGAAATGCAATGAAGCAACGAGCGGATAGTAAAAATAAAGATAACTGTTATGATTTTTTTCTAGATAGTTTAAGTGACAGTTAATTGAGTCTATTGTAATGAAAAGGTTCTATTCAGTTTTAAACATAACACTAAATAGAATCCTTTTTTATGCGCATGAAATAATTGGATGTCATTCAAAATTTGTTAGCCCGCATTCGTTTTTCTTAACTACGACGCTATTTCAGTATGGGCACTAACTAGCCTGCTCTAATTGATCCCGATCTAATAGATCTAAAGTGCTTTTCATTTTTTGCCAGCACTCATTCATAAGCCTGTTTGTATCGTCTAGTGTCATGCCCGTAGTTGGAATGGGTTCAAGCACTTTGATATTTACTGTACCACTGTTTATTTTGTTTAGTGACAACTTGCCTGAATAGCTCTGAATACAAATAGGAACAATGGGTACTCCCGCCTCAATAGCCATTCTAAACGCACCTTTTTTGAACGGTAAAATATTCTTACCTTGATTTCGAGTTCCTTCGGCAAACATCCAAATTGAGCGATTTCCTTTAGTCAAAGCTTCCGTCGTTGCATCGATGGTTGATGTAGCGCTTTTTTTGCTACTTCGATCAATAAGTACATTTCCCGCAAGCCAATATATAAGGCCAAAACCAGGTAAGAGCAATAAGCTTCTTTTTCCAACAGAAACTGTTCTTTTAGGAATAACTGCGCCACAGATCACTAAATCTAAATTATTCTGATGATTTGCCACAACAACTGATGGTGGCATATCTTTACATAATTCAGAGCCCTGAATCTTAACTTTAATTCCTAAAATCTTGCAACCTAGCCACGAGAAAGAACGCGCTGCAAGTCGTGTATTGTCAGGATTAAATGGCCTAAATAAAAAAACGAAAGCGCCAATGCCAGACACACCAATAAATGTGATAAGTGCGATAGGAAGTCGTATTAGAAGTAACATTAATCGTGCTCATTATAATAAAAACGGGGTTAGCGTACATGTGTATGTTTTTTTTATCAATCATGGCTTTCAATTGATTACTTTAAGGTGCAAGCTATCTATTTATAACTAAATAAAATTTAAACGTAGATCTAATTTTGCCGTAAAGGTAGACGTTATTGTAAATGCGTGTAAATGCTCTGTAATGTTCTGTTGGAATGTGAATTGGTTTTAAACTTAGTACGACAGGGCACACTGTTTTATAGGATATTGCGCCGTATAGTTTACCCAAGCAGTTAAATGATTTGGAGCCAACTATGAATGAGAAAATACCTACAAAATTTCTTAAATTAAAGAAGCTAGCCGACGTTCCAAGGTCAGAATATATGGGCGGCCCCTCTCCTAAAGAGCTCCGTGATGCGAACAAGAGAAAAAGCTTTTTAAGCATGTTGCGTAAACCTCCTACTAAGGCTAAGTCAGTAGTTAGTAAGGCTCCCGTTACATTAACTTTTAACGCGGCTGCTTGGGTAAAAGTTCCAAAAAGTGATAAGCAAACGATATCGCTTGTGATTTCTTATAAAGATTCGAGCGGGGAATATACACACGTAGTCGATGAAGATGAGATTAGTGATGGTTTTTCGTTAATGTTAACAGGGTGTATCACATTAAAATCTAAAGGGATTCCTGAATATATTCATGCATCAATCGCAGGTTTAAAAGAAAACCAAATTGCAATGGTAGATGACCTTTTTGTACAGAATGTAAAGCCTGAAGTTCAGGATAAGAAAATAGCTTAAGCCACTTATACTTCGAAACTTTTGCGACTTAAAATTTTGAAACCGAATTCATCTTTTTCTCTCTTCTTATGCCTTCATCATTTATCACTATGCCATCCGGTAAGAGGGAGTTGGGATACTCTCTCCATTTTAAGCTGGTTAACCTATTTAAAGCATCAAGTGCGTCTATTGGTTTAAGAAACTCAATCTGTTTAATAGTAGTGATAATCATCACGACGTCCTCAAAAACATAATTAAAAGAATATATATACTATCTAGCGATTACTGTGCCAATTATTCAATCCTTCTAAATCAACAGCTTACCAACTTAATTGATATGTAATTTTTAAAAAGTGACAAAATAGGTCAATTCTTGACGACAAACGGGGCTTAATGTAATTCAAATTCATCATTCAGTTCTGGCACACACACGTCCCATAAAAATTTATCCTTAAGTTTAAGTCGCATCGCGTCAGAAGCAGACCGTTCACCATGAGTAACAAATACTTTTTTAGGTGCAATATTTGATTGTTCGAGCCAATTAATTATTTCAGCATAATCGCCATGTGCAGATAGGCTATCATTATGATGCACTTCAGCTTTAACTGGATAATATTCACCATGAATTTTTATTTCAGATGCACCATTAACCATTGCATCACCTCTTGTACCTGGCGCCTGAAAACCAATAAAAACAATACTATTCTGATGATGTGTTACTAGCGACTTGAGATGATGTAATACACGACCACCACTCGCCATTCCACTCGCAGAGATTATTACTGATGGATAACGACTATTGTTTAGCTCAATTGATTCTTCAGCTGTACGAACATACTTAGTCCCTTCATCTATCAGACCACATTGTTCGGCACTAAGTTTATGTTCTTTATTGTGCCTGCAATATATTTCGGTCGCAGAAATTGCCATCGGACTATTTAAGAATATGGGTAGGTTAGGAATTCTATGACTCTGCTTGAGGATTTGTAATATATGCAAATTTATTTGTGTTCGCCCAACCGCAAAGGAAGGCATTAAAACGATGCCGCCACGTTTACTGGTTTTATTTATTATTTCTTCAAAATACTCAAATACATCTATCTTTCCGTGCAAGCGGTTGCCATAGGTAGACTCAACTACCAAATAATCCGTATTATTGAGTGTTTGAGGTGGTTTCATGACTAAATCATCGCTACGACCAACGTCGCCACTAAAAGTGATTGTTTTACCTTTTGCCGAAACTCGTATGGCTGAAGCCCCCAAAATATGGCCGACAGGTGTAAAAGTAGCCGTAACTCCTGAGGTTATCTCAAAAGTATTATTCATCGAAACGGGTTTGAATAAGCCTAGTGACTTTCTGGCATCTGCCTCAGTATATAAAGGGAGGGCTGGTGAATGTTTTGAAAAGTGTTTTCTATTTGCATAACGAGCGTCTTCCTCCTGCAAATAGCCAGAATCTGGTAGGAGTACAGAACATAAATCCAATGTGCCGCTACTGGTAAAGATGGGCCCTTTGAACCCCCCTTTCATAAGGGCCGGTATATAACCGCTATGATCAATATGTGCGTGCGTTAATAAAATAACATCTATTGTTGAAGGGTCAATTGGAAAGTCCTGTCGATTTTTATTTCTTAGATTTTTAACCCCCTGATATAAACCACAATCAACTAATATTTTTTTATTATCAATACTTAATAAATACTTTGAGCCAGTGACAGTACCAGCGCCTCCTAGAAAACGAATATTCATCATAACAATACACCTCATATAGTTAATGGATATTGCTTGTCCCTAAATTTAGTCTAGTTGCTTCATTGACTGTTTGTCATTACAAAATATGGTTCCAACTAATATAGATCAAGTTGAATAGGATTAATTATTAAAAAACAACGAATATGAATATAAAAAGTGTTACTTTTTAAACATGACCTTTGATTAAGGTGTTTATCATACCTGTATTGGCAATCTAGCCCCGCTCTCTATAAAAAATGGGCAATAGAAAAAACCATGAAACAAGAAATAAAACTAACAAATAGCGATATTAACTTTCTTCGATTGCGGCGCATGTTCATCGATACGCATCAAGAGCCTGTTATCTATATGCGTAAAGATTGCTATGTTTGTCGCTCTGAAGGTTTTTATGCGCATAGTCGTGTTCGGATCTCTACAGAGAAGAATAGTATTATTGCGACCGTTAATATGGTCACCAGTGAGTTTCTTTCTCATGAAGATGTTGGTTTGTCTGAATCTGCTTGGAAACTATTAAAAGCAAATAACGGTGAAAAGGCATACTTTAAGCACACAAAACCTGCTGACTCGATGAGCTATGTACGCGGTAAAGTATACGGTACTTCATTAACCGATCATGCTAGCCATCAAATAATTCAAGATATTACATCTGGCTTTTATTCAGATATACAGTTAGCTGCTTTTGTTACTGCATGCGCAGGCAATCGTTTAAATATTGATGAAATTATTTCACTCACTAAAGCGATGGTGAGCGTAGGCAGTCATCTAGATTGGGGTGGCGATAAGATAATGGATAAGCATTGTGTTGGTGGTTTACCTGGTAACAGAACAACACCGATTGTTGTGGCTATAGTTACGGCTGCTGGTTTAATTATGCCAAAAACCTCATCGCGTGGTATTACCTCCCCTGCAGGAACAGCCGATACAATGGAAACTCTAGCTCCAGTGGCCCTTAGTATTCCTGATATACGTAAAGTAGTAGAAAAAGAAGGTGGCTGTATTGCTTGGGGTGGTTCTGTGAGTCTCAGCCCTGCTGATGACATATTAATACGCGTTGAACGCGCACTTGATCTAGATAGCGAAGGGCAACTAGTAGCATCGGTTATATCCAAAAAAATTGCTGCGGGGTCAACGCATGCATTAATCGACCTTCCTGTTGGCATTACAGCTAAAGTAAGAAACCAAGAGTATGCTCTTAAACTTGCTCAACAGCTTGAATCAACCGGTAATGCTTTAGGAATTCATATTACCTGCTTGTTTAGTGACGGCCAACAGCCCGTTGGACGAGGTATTGGACCAGCGCTTGAGGCAAGAGATATTTTATCTGTATTACAAAACAAATCGAAAGCCCCACAGGATTTACGTGAGCGATCTATTGTGATTGCAGGTGAAATTTTAGAAATGGGTGGTGTCGCATCCACTAATACAGGTGCTAGCCACGCAGCTTCTATATTAAACTCAGGTAAAGCTTGGACCAAGTTTCAAGCAATTTGTGAAGCACAAGGTGGTATGGCTATCCCACCTATTTCAGAATATACGCATCAGGTTGATTCACTTCAAGCAGGCATTGTTTGTTACATCAATAATCGCTTAATCAGTAAGCTTGCAAAACTTGCAGGTGCGCCCTCGGCACCTGCAGCAGGTATTGAACTTCAGGTTCGCTTAGGTGACATTATAGAAGTCGGCAGCCCCTTATTCATACTTCACGCACAAACCCAAGGTGAATTACAGTACGCAATAGAATTTTTAAATACACACCCTGACGGGATCAAAGTTGAGGAGGAAGTTCTTTGAAACCACTGATTATTTCGAGTAATGCTTCTCCTCAATTCTTTGAGGACATGGCACAAAAATTATGCGGAGAAATTGCTCAGATAGAGAGTCACATATTTCCGGATGGTGAGAGCTACATTCGTATTCTTAATGACTGTGCACAACGCGAAGCAATTATCATTGCAAACTTGCATCAGCCAAACCCCAAAATATTACCGCTAATTTTTTTATGTGAAACACTCCGAGAGCATGGTATTAAATCTATTAAGTTAGTGTGTCCATATCTACCGTATATGCGACAAGATATTCAATTTAAATCAGGTGAAGGCATTACCTCTCGTTTTTTTGCAAAACTCATGAGTCAATATTTAGACTCACTCGTTACGATTGATCCTCACCTACACCGTTACAATAGCTTAGATGAAATTTATACGCTTAAATCAACTGTGCTTCATGCAAACCCGCAGGTGGCCAACTGGGTTAAATCAAATATTAAAAACCCACTTATAGTAGGGCCTGACAGCGAAAGTGAACAATGGGCTGCGTCTGTCGCAGGCATGATTGGTTGTCCTTCTATTATTTTAAATAAAGAACGAATGGGTGATAAAGAAGTATTAATTTCGCCTCCTGATGCCAAAAAATTTAATCATCTAATGCCTGTTTTGATTGACGATATTATCTCTACAGGTCGAACAATGATAAAAACAGCTGATGCGTTAAAATCAGAAGGCTTTCAAGCTCCTGTGTGTGTGGGTGTTCATGCGATTTTTTCCGACGGTGCTTATGATGAAATGAAGCAAGCTTATATTTCCGAAATCATTACATGCAATACCATTCCACATGAAACAAACATGATTGATCTAACCACACTTTTGTCAGACGAAATAAAATATCGATAGCGCTACGAACGAGCGCTATCGATAAGTTCTATCCCTCATGAGAATACGGTTTTGCTATGATGTCATAAGGGTTTCCAAAACCTTGTATCGCCGCACTTTCTTTATCAGTCAGTAGACGTACATCGTTATTTTTCATTGAGGCGAGCTTTGATAAACCGTGAGCCCATGTACAACGATTGGCAAAAAGCATTCCTTCTGTATCAAGTGTTCCGCCTCGATTAATATAACCTATGGCTTTGGTATGTTTAATGCCCAAATCGAGAGGGCGTAATACACCCAAGAATAGTTCAGGTCGACCATGACAAAGTATGAGGCGATATTCTGGTGAACCAAAAATATCATCATTTGAGGGTTCTCTTGAACTCTGATTAATAAAATCTGACTCGTAAGAGTCTCTAGCTTCACGAAATTTACCGGGTTCAGAAAGATAAACTAAGCTAAATTTTTGTTTTAATTCGGATAACCTATCAGCTATTTTTCTTGCTTCGATAAGTTGGTAAGCGCCGATTGCAATAAGTTGAATTTCCTCACTGCCTTGTCCCAGAATTCTTACGGCGCCATTTTGAGAAAGTTGTTGTGCTTGTTCATGGCTTAGTTGCTTAGGTACTTTTCCTTTTGGTACCACCATTGTATATATCTGCCCATTCGTTTGGTAACACAGGCGCATCACTTCTACTGCACTTGTGCTGTCTGCCGGAAAGACCACTCTGGAAACATCCGACATTTCGGCGAGCATGGCTTCACAAAAAATAGAGTCTTGATGACTTTGTTCATTTTTACCATTTTCCCAAAGGTGGGAAGTCGCCATAACAGGGATTGAAAGCCAAGGCACGGTTCCATTTTTTTCTACCGCATGTCGTGCAAAAATGATTTTTTGTCTCAAAGCACCAAGCATTTTAGGGGCAAATGCTTCATAGGAAATAGCGATATTTAAGCCTTTACGATTCGCTAAAACAGCAGAAATAACGGCTTCTTCATTTAATGCTGTAATGACTGCGCCATCTTCTGATTCGTAAACTCCATCTTCTGGGTCTGTCACGCGATGTTTTAAGTGCGCCAATGTTTGATTAAAACGATTAGAGCTAAGTTCATCCGGATTACCAACGCGTGGTCGTAAATTTGGATTTTCTTTTACTATTTCGACAAAAACTTGGTCTAAGCTCGCCATAGGTGAGGTCAACTCATCGTTATTCGTTAGATCTATTTCGGGTACGACGGCTTTAACTTGTAGTGGTTTTCTATAAATATCACGCTCTTTTAAACGCCCACTTTCCGCATGATTATTCAGTGCGAAGACTGCTGACTTCCATTCGTCTTCGCTCACTAACAATTTTGCAGCATATTCATTAAATAGATCGCGTGACTTTTTATCAGTTCGGGGGTTGTTCGGTAATGGCGTGCCATGAGCGGGATTTGTTCCTTCACCATAAAAACCAAAACCTTTGTTCGTTTCGGCAATGCCGTAGGGTAATTTTACAGGGTATTTTGCTTTTCCAGACTTGATTACTTTAGCCGAAGTTTTAAGCAATTGTTCTTGATGAATAATATTTATAGCAAATGCGGCAGGGTCTTTACCATCGAAGATATTTGGCTCAAAATTATGGGCGCGTAAATGCTTCATTAAATAAGTAACACCGCCCAATTGTTGGGCTGTTGTTCTTTGATCGATTCTTCTTCCGTTAGCTATCATGATGGGTGATACAAGGCCTGTATCTTCTGCACGCCACCAACGCGCAGACCAATCACTACCACGTTGCTCTTCAAATGCACCATCACTTAAAAAAGCAACGAGCTTTTCACCTGGTAATGGTTGATGGACATAATGTAAACCAGCAAAACCTAAGTAACCACCTTCAATACTGGCACCAGCGGTATTAACATTAACGTGGCTTCCAATTGGGGACTCTGGTTGTCCTTTCGAATTAATTTTATAAGAATAAAAGTCGCGCGAAAGTCTTGTTAATCCGGCGTCATTTAATGGATATCTTTCTTCATGTGCCGATAAACTATTGCCTAGTAATAAGTTAACAGCATCAACGGCAGCAACGCAATGCCCCTGCCCCATCATCCATTCACGGCTTTCGCCTGATAATGCATTGGCAGTTAAATAGCCTATGTATGCAGGCACCATATTTAATGCACCACCAGTATGGCCTTGAGGTGATTGTTTAAAGTCATTAGCGCTTAAGTTCGACCCACTTAAGCGAATGTTTTCAGCATAGGTCATATGAATGACTAACCACATTGCTTGGCTACATAATAGATCAGAGGCCTTTAATATGGGTAAGGCCTTTTCTAATGAAATTCCAGCATCATGCAAAGTTTTAACCACAAACACTTGCGTCTCTTGATGATGCTTAATAACGCCATAACCATTCGCCCATTCTTTAAACTGAGCATTGTCTTTAATTAACTCTTGAGAGGGCTTTATACTTATAGTCATGATGGCTTGGTCTCCCTTCGTAGTTTTTGACTTAATGAACTTATATTTAACAAATTAGCTAATAAACCCTATCATGCAATATAAATCACATAATTCAGTCTAATTTAGAGCTTAAACTTCGATAATTAAGCCTTTAATTGACGAAGATCAATACAAAACAAATAGGAATAACAATCATATTGTAATAGTTATCACTTAGATGTTTAATAGCGCTTATCATCAAACAGCAAATTAACTTCTTTGTGTTAAATTATGCCTATCTTATCGTTAGCTTTCTTAAATAAGAAAGCACACTATCCAATGCTGCCTCCTTACGTATTACTTTTATTATTAAATCTTTTTACGGTATCTCTATCAACTAATGCGAATGAAATAGAAGTAGTAAAAATAGAGCTAGGCAAACAACTTTATTTCGACCAAAACCTATCATTCAATCGGACGCAATCTTGCGCAACGTGTCATGCGCCGGACAAAGGCTTTGTAGATCATCAAGAGAAAAAATTTAAAGGTGCTGTTTCACTCGGTGATGACGGTAAATCTTTTGGTGACCGCAGTGCACCGACGGCTTCTTATGCAAATCAAATACCTAAGTTTCATCTACGTAAGAATGGTCAGTATGTAGGTGGACAGTTCTGGGATGGACGGGAACCGAACCTAAAAGGACAGGCTGGCGGCCCTCCCCTTAATTCTATGGAGATGGGCATGCCGAGCAAAGAATCTGTATTGGCCCGCCTGAAAGAGAATGATATATATATTAAAAGTTTTAAAGAAGTATATGGTGATGATGTATTCGATACACCAGAAAATGCTTACCAGGCCTTAACTGAAAGTATTGCTTTATTCGAAAAAACTGATTTTTTTTCACCTTTCGATTCTAAATACGATCGCTACCTAGATGGAGAATATCAGTTAACTGAACAAGAAGACCTGGGGATGACGTTGTTCTTCTCCGATCAATTTTCAAACTGTAATCATTGTCACCAGTTAAAGGCTATGCCAGCCACTAAAAAAGAGACCTTTAGCGATTATACCTACCATAATATTGGCGTACCTGTGAATGTAGCCGTGCGATCGCATAACCAAACGCCTAGGGACTATAGGGACTATGGGTTATTTAATAATCTAAAGGTGACCGACCCCTCTAATAAGGGGAAATTTAAAGTGCCAACCTTGAGGAATGTCGCTGTAACAGCACCATATATGCATAACGGTATTTTCACAGAACTTGAAACCGTGGTCGATTTTTACAATAAATACAATTCTAAAAATAAAAAACGTCAAATCAATCCAGAAACTGATCAAGCCTGGGCAGAGCCTGAGGTTCAAGAGAATATCTCTTTAGAACAACTTCAGTCAGGTCCTGCGTTAGACGATAAGAGGATTAAAGCGCTCGTAGCATTCATGAAATTATTGACGGACCAACGTTTTGAGCATTTGGTTGACTCTAAATGATAAGAGTTAACCGTAGTTTAATTGCCAAGTAAGCAATAACAATAAATCTAATTGCCAATCATTCTTATTTAGATTAGTATCATTTCTTTTAAAATTGAAAGGCAGCCTAATGCAGTTAATTAATACATTAAAACCTATTCTAGGGATCGTTGCAGCGAGCGCAATGTTGAGTGCTTGTAATTCACTACCCAGTTTAGATAATCAAAAAGATACCGAAGTTACAAGCCTTTCTGTAATTGATACTTACATTGAAATAGCTGAGACCAATTATCAAGATGCTTTGCTTACTGCTCAAAATTTAGAAAAATCAGTTGATTCTTTTTTAAGTGCGCCATCAGAAGAAACATTATCTAAAACGAAAGAAGCTTGGGTCGCAGCACGCGCTCCCTACCAGCAGACAGAAGTTTATCGTTTCGGAAATGAATCAGTCGATAACTGGGAAGGAAAAGTAAATGCTTGGCCCCTTGATGAAGGTCTAATTGACTATGTTGATGCTAACTATGGGACTGAATCGGACGAAAATCCATTTTATAATGCCAATATCATTGCTAACGCTACGCCTATCATTGGCGGACAAAAGGTGGATGCTAGTAATATAAGTAAGACTTTTCTGAGCCAAACGCTTCATGAAATCGATGAAGTAGAATCAAATGTAGCGACTGGATATCATGTAATTGAATTCTTATTGTGGGGTCAAGACCTTAATGGAACAAACCCTGGTTCAGGTAATCGTCCTTCAACAGATTTCTCTCTAACTGACTGTACCGGTGGTAACTGTGAGCGACGTAGAGATTATTTGAAATCTGCTACTGCACTATTAGTTGATGACTTACAAGAAATGGCGAATAGCTGGAAAGAAGAAGGTGAATCAAGACTAGCGCTATTAGCTAAAGGCGAGAACGGTGGTTTAGAGACGATTTTGACAGGTATGGGAAGTCTTGCTTACGGTGAGTTAGCGGGTGAGCGTATTAAGCTTGGCTTGATGTTGCATGATCCTGAAGAAGAGCATGATTGCTTCTCGGATAATACTCACTGGTCACATTTTTATGATGCAAAAGGGATTAAAAACATATACTTCGGCTCGTATTTGACTAGTGAAGGTGATTTATTGTCGGGAGCTAGCTTGTCGGACCTTGTTAAACAAGCTCAGCCTGTCCTTGATGCTGAAATGAAAGAAAAATTAACGGCAACTGAGTCTGCTATGCAGGTAATGGTTGACCAAGCTCTAGAAGGAAACACTTTCGACGTTTTGATTGGCGAAGGCAATACGAAAGGCAATCAGATCATAAAAGACATCGTAACTGCTTTAGTAGACCAAGCTAAAACGACTGAAAAAATTATTCATACACTCGCTCTGGGCGATATTGAACTTGAAGGCTCCGATAGTTTAGATGATCCTAAATCGGTTGTTGAGTAAGTTTTAAGTGGTGTTGTAAGCACTAAGTGTACGGTAGATGAATAATTGTCACGATGATAATTATTCATCTACAATATTTATTAATGACAAGTAGTTAAATTATTGAAATACCTTCTCACCACCTTATTATGCTTCATTACTGTATCGTTAAGTCATTCTGCAAATGAACGGAAAGCAGGTGGCCAGCATACTCATCAAAAATCTGCCAATCGTTTAAGTTTTTCACACCCACCCCCAACCTTATCAATGGATGAGAAATTAGACTTTTTAGTGGGTAAAGCTGTATTTGAAAAAATTTGGGTCTTCGCTCCTTCCAGCACAACAGCTAGCGACGGATTAGGGCCTCTATATAACGCACGCTCATGTGTTCGTTGTCATAAGGGAAATGGACGCGGCATAATCGAAGGAAATAAGTCATCATCGCCTGCATTATTCCTTAGGCTTAGTATTCCACCTAGTACAAACGAGCATCAAGTATTATTAACTTCAGGTAAAGCCGGTTTCATTCCAGAGCCAACTTATGGCAAGCAGCTACAAACATTTGCATATCCGGGTGGCCAAGCTGAAGGTAAGCTTGATGTAAATTATTCCTCTATTAAAGTAACGTTGAATGGAGGTGAAACATTAGAAATCCAGAAGCCTGATTATATAATTAAACAACTAGGTTATGGTCCTGTTCATCAAGATCTATTATTTTCGCCAAGAATTGCACCGCCGATTATCGGTTTAGGTTTATTAGAAGCTATTGATGAAAAGGATATTCTTAAGCTGGCAGACCCAGAAGACCTGAATAATGATGGTATATCAGGTAAAGCTAATATTGTTTGGGATGAAAAGTACAAAACATCAAAACTTGGTCGCTTCGGCTGGAAGGCCGGCACGCCTTCATTAGAGCAACAAAACAACGCCGCCTTAAGTGGTGATTTAGGCATTAGTTCGTGGATGTTTCCACAGCACGCAGGCGAATGTACAGAAAAGCAAAGCGAATGCCAGCAACAGAAGCATGGCAATGTACGTCGAGATAAGCCTGGCCAAAATATGCTAGAAGCATCTAAAACAATGACAGACTTATTGCTTTATTACACGCGTAATGTCGCCTTACCGCCTGCACGTAAAATAGATGACATAGATCGAATCAAGGGTAAGGCACTGTTTTACCAAGCAGATTGTCAAAATTGTCATCAACCTAACTTTGTTACGTCACAAATAACGGATCAAGCTAATTTATCGAATCAAACGATCTGGCCCTACTCAGATTTACTACTGCATGATATGGGTAAAGGTTTAGCCGATAATCGACCAGAATTTCTTGCAGACGGGCAAGAGTGGCGTACACCACCACTTTGGGGGATTGGATTAACAAAAACAGTGAGTGGCGATACTTTCTACTTACATGATGGGCGTGCACGTAGTTTACTAGAAGCCATACTTTGGCACGGTGGTGAAGCTGATGCATCAAAACAAAAAGTTATTAATATGCATAACGAGCAGCGACAACAACTTATTTATTTTCTGGAGTCTATTTAATGCATTTAGTTTATATTCTACTTATTTACCTACTTTCAATTGGTAGTGTCGCTTATGCAAATGAAGTTGCTGCTAAGCTAACTAATAATCAAACTAAGCGGCTAACAGCCGACCAGAATGAGTCAGCCTGGCGGAAATTCAATATTACAACAGTCAAAGATTATGTCATTCCTGCTTATAAAAAATTAGCTATGACAAACAACGATCTTTACTTAGTTACGCAGTCTTTTTGTCATACATTAATATCCTCTAACAAAGATCAAAAGAAGGCAGAATTACAAATCGCTAAAGACGCTTTTCATAACTCAATGGATGCGTGGCAGTACATACAGAATATCAACTTTGGCCCGATTGAAATCGGTTTAAGGCATCACAGCATTCAATTTTGGCCTGATAAAAAAAATCATATCGGAAAGCAATTAAATAAACTTATTACTGGTGGAGATGTAAACGCTTTAACGGTTGATGGTTTTGAAAGAAACAGTATTAGTGTAAAAGGCTTACCAGCGATCGAACGACTTTTATTCCAGAAAGGTGCTTTAGAACAATTCAAAAACAAACCTTTTTCATGTGAAGTATTGCAAGGAATATCTCGTTACTTATCTGACACTTCAGCCTCCCTTCATGATGAGTGGTTAACAACAATGCTGCCTCAATTTAAAGATGCAAAACAACTCGATGGATATTTTGAAGATGATATTGATGCCGCGACCGCTTTACTAAAAACGCTAGTAGAACCCATTGAAATAATTCGTGACCTCAAGTTAGACCGACCGCTAGGAAGCCAGCTTGATAAATCGAAGTATAAACGTCTGGAGTCTTGGCGAAGTCAGCGCTCTTTGCTTAATTTACAATTAAACATACAAAGCTTGGAACTATTTTTTATGGGAACTGAGGTGGGCGCATCTTCAAAAACCACAGGAAACGACAAAGGCTTACGCTTGTTATTAACAGAAAGTGAAATTGTAGATATTCAGAATAACTTTAAAATAGTTAAAGATGAATTGCATGAAATTCAAGCACCATTAGAAGAGGCTATTCTTACTGTATCAGGTTATCAAACCGCTAAATCCTTGAGTATTTCACTTACTCAATTACATAAAAGTTTAGAAGGCGCAATTACACATAGTGGCATTCGTTTGGGTTTTAACAGCCGAGATGGAGACTAATTTGTTTTCTAGAAGAGAATTTCTAAAAGGAATCGCATATAGCGCATTAGCCCCCTATTCTCTTTCAGCAGCTATGAAAGAAGAAGTGAACAAACTTCAATTATATAGTGCAGCGACCGACTTTAATGGAGACCATTGGCTTGTTATTTCAAATATTAAGGGTGAAAAATTAAACAAGTTACGCTTACCATCAAGAGCGCACCAAGTTTTCAAGCACTCATCACTAGAAATGCTTTGCGTAGTCGCTAGGCGTCCAGGAAAATATATCTCTTTGGTTCATTCCAAAACAGGCACATTAATAAAAACGCTATTTCCTTCTGCGGGGTATCACTTCTATGGGCATGGTTTGTTTAGTAATGATGGTCGATATTTAGTTACGAGCGAAAACCATATCGAATCAGCAGAGGGGCGAATTGCGGTTAGAGATCGTCTTTCAGGGTTTGAAATCGTAAATCAATTCCCATCTCATGGTATAGGCCCGCATGAAATTAAACTTACGACTGATGGGCAAACACTTGTGGTAGCAAATGGTGGGATTAAAACTCATCCTGGTAACGGTCGTGCTAAATTAAACCTTAGTACGATGCGTCCTTCATTGGTGTACCTTAATCTTTCAACGGGTAAATTATTAGAGAAGAAAAGATTACCAACCAGCTTACACCAACTTAGTATTCGTCATATCGATATTAACCACCTTGATCAAGTAGTTATAGCGATGCAGTATCAAGGTGATCGCACTGATCAGGTTCCTTTAATGGCTGTGCACAGTAGAGGTGAGGATATTCGTTTGCTTAATGCTCCAGTGAATACTTACTTAGCGATGAAACATTATTGCGGTAGTGTTTGCTTTGACGCTTCGGGAAAGTTTGCTGCAGCAACGTCCCCCAAAGGAGACCGACTTACCATTTGGGATATTTCTAAAGAACAGCTTATTGATGAAGTGCGTTGCCGAGATGCTTGTGGGGTTGCAGCTCTTGATAACCAAGGTTTTGTTGTAACGAGCGGTACGGGAAAGCTATATCACTATAGTATTAAACATAAAGCGGTTCAGACTCTCGCATCTTTCGTATCACTGAATCAAGTTATAAATGAGCCCCCAAACCTACCAGAGCGAATGGCTTGGGATAATCATTTAAGTATCAGTACTTGATTAGAAAATACAGTATTAGGTCAGCATTTTGAACTAGCTTTTAGTGCTTCAATTTTGTCTATGATGTGCGCGAGCTGTGGGCGATTTTCTTTCAGCTCTTCTGCTGTTAAGCCTTCTAGTTCATGTGGAAAAACCAACCACTCTGAACACTCATGGATATAATAATCCGGTACGCGTTCGGTCTGGTTATTTGTAGGCTTAAAGTAAGGTGTCGCAACACGTATCTCTGGTGTATTTTTTTTACAAGCGCGCTTTATTTCTAGAATGGTTTGTTCAATGCTCAGGCCACTATCATGCACATCATCAACAATTAAAAGACTGTGCTCAGACTCTAAACGTTTAATTAAATAAGTTAGGCCATGTACCTTAACTATTTTACTTCGTTCCCCTATTCCGGTGTAGCTAGAAGTACGAATCGCAATATGATCAGACTTAACATCCAGCACATCCAAGCACTCTTGAACCGCAATGCCAACGGGCGTACCTCCTCGCCAAACGCCAACGATATAATCTGGCCGGAAGCCACTTTCAAATATATCAATTGCTAACTTAAAGCTGTCTTCAAGAAGCTGATCTGCCGTAATAAAAGTCTTCTTCATATACCTTCCGAAAGAAATTAACATCGACCTATCGCTATCACTTTTAACGAAGTAGGTATGGATAAATTGGATTCGGATTGTACAGCAGGATATTTCCCAAAACTAATAATAAATTACTATTGGTACCAGTAACAACCACCATGCAATTAGATGCAGCTTACAAAAGGATCTAACCCCCTATGGTTACATTTTTTTTCGCAGATATAAAAAATAGAATATATAGATAGATGAGATCATTGTTAATGCAATTAGATAAAAACTGGGTATATGCAGGCCTTGCACAAGTAACCTCTCGTTATCAGCTAAAGCAGCCCATTTGTGCTCACTCGCATCTGCAAACTCAT
>Ga0209184_1000818_pt1 | contig 26844 bp, 24 predicted proteins | sample EN8Hudsemesocosm_2_FD_184627 | JGI IMG/M metagenome (GOLD analysis project Ga0209184, IMG submission 184627) | Methane-oxidizing microbial communities from mesocosms in the Hudson Canyon - EN8C Hudson Canyon (SPAdes) (version 2) | ecosystem: Environmental > Aquatic > Marine > Cold seeps | place... | reverse complement strand
ACCGCTATTCCTAAAAGCTTAAAGAAACAGATTCTTGAACACATTAAGGAATCTAACGATAGAAGTTAATCATTTAACAGTTATTTAAAACACATTTAATTCACATTGCTCTGGATTTACGATCCAATTCGCAAAGGTAAAAATCATGTCAGATCAAAACGCTTCACCCGCTGTAGTTTGCGCACTTTATAAATTTGTTATTCTCGAAGATTTTGAGTCGATTCGACCAAAATTGCTTAACATCATGCTAGAAAATGAAGTAAGAGGCACCCTACTACTAGCCAAAGAAGGCATTAACGGAACGATCGCTGGAAATAGACATTCAATTGATGCTGTTCTTAATTGGCTAAAAGAAGATGTTCGTTTTTCGGATATTGTCACAAAAGAATCTTTTGATACTGAGAACCCATTTAACCGCACTAAAGTTAAATTAAAAAAAGAGATAGTGACAATGGGTGTTGAAGATATTGACCCAAAAAAAATCGTTGGCACTTATGTAAAACCACAAGATTGGAATGCATTAATTTCTGACCCTGATGTTCTCTTAGTCGATACTCGGAATGATTATGAAGTAAAAATTGGTACCTTTCAAAACGCCCTAAACCCCGAGACTGAGACATTTCGTGAGTTCCCAGAGTATGTCGAAAAAAACTTGAACCCAAACAAACATAAAAAAGTTGCCATGTTTTGTACAGGCGGCATACGTTGTGAAAAATCGACCGCATTCTTAAAAGAAAAAGGCTTTGAACAGGTCTATCATCTTGAAGGTGGAATTCTAAAATACCTAGAAGAGGTCCCCGAAAAAGAAACAATGTGGGAAGGCGAATGCTTTGTATTTGATAACCGTGTTGCAGTAAACCATAAGTTAGAGAAAGGTCAATATGACCAATGCAATGCCTGTCGCATGCCTGTAACAGAAGCTGAAAAGAAAAGTGAGCATTTTACTAAAGGCGTTAGCTGCCCACACTGTTACGAAAAAAAGACAGACGCACAAAAAGCACGCTTTGCCGAGCGTGAACGTCAAGTAAACCTAGCTCGTGAGCGCGGTGAACAACACATTGGAGGAAGTGCTGCAGACGTAATTATCAAACGTAAAGAAGAAAAAAAACAGGAACGATTAAAGCAACAGCAGCAAAACAGAAGCACAACAAACTAAAATTTTCTCACCCGTTTCATTATTTTGTGAAGCTGGTGAGAATGTTCAACCCCTCCCACTGTATAATTTATTCAGTGCAAGAACATAAAAGTAACATTAACAGTACCAAAACAACTTTACCCTGGACCTTTGATGAGAAAAGTACTGCGCATCACCCTACTCCCCCTCATAATCACACTAAGTGGCTGCGCAGCAGTAACGATTACAGAAAACGGTGAGTCCAATTTCAAATATTATCCTGACTACGAAGAGTCAAAGAATTTTTACCTATGGGGACTTGTAGGCGAGCATCATATTGATGTGACTGAAATTTGCACAAAGACCCCGACAATCCAAATGCAAACAAAGTTTAGTTCTTCAGATATATTTTTCACCATCATAACTCTTGGTATTTATTTACCTAGAACAGCCAAAGTATGGTGCGAAAGAGAGGGGGAATCATGAAGAGCTTATCCATAAAAGTAATCATTTTAATTTTTATTTTGAGCCTTTCATCTTGCACAGTTATTCATTTTGAAAATGGTGAGGTTGCTCCCGACCCAGACTCATTTTCATCTGATGCCACTAATAATGAGTTAAGTGAATATGATGCAAACATATCAGCGCGCCATAGAAAGTGGTATCACCATTCCCTTTATCAATTTGCAGAAATAAGCAATCCTCTTGAAACCAGTCAGGTATGCACAGGCTTAGACTGGAACAAAGTAACCACCGAGGTAACTCCATTTGATGCCATTATGGGCCTTTTAGATAACGCTATTTTTATCAGCTCAGCTTCAATCGGTATTGACCTTTGGTCGCCTTGGTCAATTGAATACTCCTGCAAAGAACAAGAGTAATGAAACCTCACCATCTAGCCCTATTTAAAGGCTTGATAGACGATTCGTTAGCAAAATATCATTAAGGCTAAGCTCAGCTAATCTCGCCTTGTTTAGTTAGCTCCCATTTAAACAAATAAGCCAACATTACTGCACTGACAGCAAGCCCAACCCCCATACCCATCCAAACACCCACAGCTCCAAATGGGCTTAGGAGTATATAAGAGCATGGAAACCCTATAAACCAGTAACTAAAAATTGCAGCTAACGTAGGCGCCCCCCCCAACTTAAAACCTCTCAACACCCCCATCAAATTAACCTGCCAACCATCTACCAATTGAAAAAGTGCCGCAACAAACAAAATGCTAACGATAACACCACTCACCTCAGCGTATTCATCTACTGTGAGCCCTAAGGCACTATTATTTAAATCTTCATTCAAGAAAATAGATGCAAGCCACTCTGGAGCAAACCAGAACAAGCTTCCAAAAATAAAAGCACTCAAAGTAGCGAGTAGTAATCCGCATGCAGCCACCCTGCGTATATTTTGCAAATTCCTCGCTCCATAAAACTCGCCTACTTTCACAGATACTGCCTGGGAAAGCCCTAGAGGAACCATAAAACTAAGCGTTGTAAGCTGCAAAGCAACATGGTGGGCAGCTAGCGCATTGACACCCAGCATCCCTATCAATAATGCCGCGGCAGAAAACATCCCCACCTCCATCGCATGAGCCAATGCAATCGGGGCACCTAATTTAAATGTATCTCTCAAGCTCTCCCAAGAGAATAACTTCCACCTTGACCAAAATGGATACGCTTTAAATTTAGGTTTTCGATAAACCAATCCCGCCAAACCTAGGAACATAAGCAATGAAATAAGACAAGTACCTAACGCAACCCCTTGAACCCCTAGAGCCGGCAAGCCCCACATACCTGTCATTAAAGCATAACTAACAGGGTAATTGAGGCCCGCTGCAATAACACTGATAGGTAAAATTACAAAGGGGCTCCCTAAGCCCAGTACAAGATTTCTAAGAAGAATGAAGCCAAAAGCAGGTAAAAGTGACCACACAACTACCTGTAAATACTGCTCTGCATAAACAACTGTTTCTGTCGACTGACCTAATAACAATAAAATAGGTGATATCTTCCAGATTAGCCCACCAAAAACAAAAAACAGACCGAGAGCGACAACCGTACCTGAAAGTAACGCCCGCTGAACCGCTAACGGATTATTCTCTCCTTTAGCAAAAGCGATCAAGTTAGCCGTGGCCACTAACATGCCAATCCCAACAATATAAAAAAACTGATAGACAACTGCACCTAATCCGCCACCAGCAAGTATTTCAACTCCCAACTGGCCCATGAGTACGGTATCAATAAAGGACATTGATGCAAAAGCCAACTGCCCAACAACCATTGGTAATGCAATTTTAAAAAGTTCTTTCAGCATCTGAAATGAAATAGGCATAAAATTTAAGTCTTCAAATAAAGGATAAGGTAGCTAGCTCTGTCACGATTTAAAATCATGAAATAACACGAATGCTTTTGTACCAAGCGGAAGGGTCGATTATTTCGCCACCAGACTCATGAACCTCTGGATAAGGTAACTGTTTATCCTGACAATATTTAGCTACTTCAGGGTGTGCCCAGCGAAAAAAAGTAGACTTATATTCATCTTTACTCAAACGTACCTGATTATAACAGCCTGCACCTTGACGCTGACGCTGCGCCTCAGCAAGAATAATCGCTGCCGCTACCGATACATTAAAAGACTCAACCATCCCCATCATCGGTATGACAATATGCTTATCGACTTTTTCTGCTGCTAACTCACTTACGCCTTTTTTTTCATTCCCCATCAAAATTGCACATGGCTGAGTATAATCAACAGAACGATAATCTACTGCCTCACTCGAAAGATGCGCTGCATAAACCTGGTAATCTCGCGTATGTAATGTATCAATGGCATCAGCCATAGACTCATGACGCACTATATCCACCCAACGGTCACTCCCCATAGCAGTACCACTATATGGCCGATGCCTCTCTTTATGCCAAACCATATTAAGCTCATGAATCCCTACGGCATCACTTGTTCTTACAAGCGCTGCTATATTGCGAGGTTTATGTATTTGATCAGTTAAAAGTGTTAGGTCTGGCTGACGCAGATCGAGCGTTCTACGTAGTTTTTGATAGCGTTCAGGGGTCATTTATAGCTACTTTTAAATCAGAAATTAAGCGCGCGTAATAATAATGAGTAAATTTACCGCAATCATCAGAGTTAAAGCCAACCAAGTAAAAAGTGTTCCATAGAAACGAGCCTTAGAAGGGCCTCTACTTGCTGAGATTCCCCAAGCATGCGCTACTCGACTTATAACAAGCATCAAACCGAAAACATGCAACATCCAAGACGTTAAATAGTTCAACTCTAAAACAAGTAATAAAACAATGCCGACTGGTATATTATCAACCGCATTCCCATGCGCCCGAACAGCGCACCTCATCGCCATCGAGCCTTTATCCTCACCTAAACCAATTTTTTCTTTTTGACGAAACTTTGTTACTCGATAAGCCAACATAACAACAATAAGGACCAGTAAACTTCCATAAATAGGTGTAATTGAAAGCATTAGATTCCTGCTGTGTTTATTTAATGATGAATTAGTTATTTATCAATTGGTCGTGGGCCGGAACCACCATGAGGAAAACTCGTAACAGAACCTTTACCTGCAGTGACTTTTGCGGTCCCCTCTTGTTCAACTTCATCAATCCGAATGACTGCATTCATCGGAATATAAGTTCGTTTTACACCTGAAAACTCACTTTTCAAGCGCTCTTCACTAGGATCAACAAGCAATTGAGACTTCTCACCAAACAAAAGCTGCTCTAATTCAACAAATCCGTAGAGATCAGAGGGGTAAACATGAGAGGCATAAATCTCGTATACATCTTCATTATTGTAAAAAATAACTTTATAGGTTTTCTTTATATTCATGATGGGGAAGATTAATCTAGTTAACTGAAAGGAAAGAAATTATAACATAATTTTTCAAATAGGCATCAACACTTAATCTACCGTACCCGGCACATTTTTTACATTTATAAAGCCTGAACCTTTTTAACCAAATGAGCATAACGCTTGTACTGGCGATGCTGCTTAGGTATATGTTTAACATTTGCTAAACAATGCTCACAGCGGCGTTTTAGCTCTGGATTACCTCCCTGCCCAGCAATCTGTTTCAACATGACCTGCACCATGTTTAAATTTAACGCAGGATGCTTAGGCGTTGAAACAAGCGCATTTTCAAAGACCTCTATCGCTTTACCCAGCTCACCCTTTTCAAACGCACCAATACCTTGCTTGTTTAATTTTCGGGCCTGTACTTTTTTCTGTAGACTAACAGGCTCATCTAACAAGTCTTCAATACTTGCCATAAGGGCCGCGTCACCATCACTTTCTTGCGCCAGATCGGACAACAATTGTTCTGCTTGGCTTACCTCCCCCATGGTATATAGCGTTTTCGCAAACTCTAACTTCATCGAAGCATCAGCCTCGTCAAGATCCATAGTACTCTCAACTTTCTTTAAAATAGTTTTTGCTTTACTTTCATCACCTTGCCCTTGATGAACACGCGACTGAATTAACATGGAGTTGACTTGCACAGACTGGTCGTCTTTAAATTTTTTCCCTACTCGCTCTAGAGTGTGTACTGCCTCTTTCGCTCTTTTCTTTCCTAAATCTGTCTTATCTCCTTCTGATAACTCAGACAAACATCGACCAAGGTTGAGATAACTATCTGGCGATTCATGCACTGAATTATGCCCAAGCTTTACAGTATGCCTAAAGGCATCACTTGCACTCTCAACATCTTTATTCTTAGTGCACACTTCCGCTAATTTCTTTTGTCTAATAATCGCAAAAGGTGATATCTGTACAGCTTTTTTCAACGTTTGTTGCGCTTCTAGAGTACTGCCTTTCTTTAGCTGTGCTTCAGCCAACCAATCATATGCCTCAATCAAATTCTCATTTTGTTTTAACAACCCTGTTAAACCATCAATAGCACCCTGATAATCTCCTTGTGCCAGCTTCACTTTACCCAAGCCCAACTGAGCCCAACCAATATCACGTTTAGTCAGAATATTTTCGTAAATTTGCCGAGCAAGGTCATATTGTTCTTTTTTATAATAAAGACCCGCTAACTTACGGTAACACCAGATTGTATATTTTGACTCAGACTTAATCTCTTCATTGATCAATTGAATCGCTTTATCGACCAACTCTTTATCTATCGCTTCATTTATTGGCTTTAAAGCCTCTCGTTGCTCTATCAGTATATCCAAGCGTTTTTGTAAAACTGCTTTTGTCATCGGCTTAGTGATATAGGCATCGGGCAAATACTCTAATGCCCCCATTACCATATCTTTAGATGTTTCAGCAGTAATCAATACAAAAATACCTGTTTGTTTTAATAATTTATTATGGCGAAGCTCTTCTAATACTTGTTGTCCATTTTTCCCCGTACCCAAATTATAATCACACAAAACAATATCAAAACTTTCATGCTCACAACGCGCTACAGCATCCTCACCATTTCCTGCAACATCGATATGTTCAACACCAAAAGCACGAATCATTTGTCGTACAGAAAGCCTGAAGTTTTCAAAATCATCGACGACAAGAAATTTCAAATTACGATAGTATTTTGCTAGCTGGATTTGACGCTGTAGTTCACTCATAAGATTTACTGTATAAAATGGTAAGATTGTAATCAGTGTAGACCTTAAGTGGACGTCCTGCTGATTTCACTTAAAAATTAATATTATTTTTAGTAAAAAATTTTGACAGTCACGTTCTAGCAGTACAAACTTCGGGTTTAACTCAAAATGAACATTGCCATGACCCACCCCTTATTTATTGATATCAACACAAGCCACGCAGACGACAATGCCTTTCCAACTTCGATTGCTTGGTCACTACCTGACGGAACTATTAAGTCTGTCATCATTTCACCTGACTCCGACTGGGACCCATGGAATAATGCTAGCCCCGATGTAGATATACAGCATCTAATGGATCAAGGCGTTTCTGGCCCCGACGTAATTCGTGAAATGAATGAAGACTTGGATGGTCAAACTGTTTTTGTTGATGGTCTTGATGAAGATGAACTTTTACTAGAGCTTTTATTTGAAACTTACGACAATACTTTGGGATTTGAGCTCGCCACGATATCTAAATTGAATCCGCAGTATAGCTTTGAGGACCTACTTGTCATTCGCCTTCAAATTGCAGATGAGTATCAATTCAACCTAGGTTTAGCTGAAGAAAACATTCAAGCACTTCTTCACTTGTCAGAACGACTTTAAGTAGACAAGTAAATACGGCAATTACAGAGCAGACAAAACCTTCAAATCAAAAAACTGTGACAGCCATCTGCGCAACTTGTGCTAACAACTGGCAACATCGTATTTTTCCTAGGTAGACACTCCGAAAAGCTGATACCCCATAAAAAATATAAACCCAATGAGAACAAAGGTAAACGACAGAATGATGCGCTGTATTAATTTATTTAGAGTGGCCCTAATGATCACGCTTATTCAATCCCCTCTAATCGCTAAAGCTGAGGAACAAGGTATTAGTGCTTTTTTAGGCGCCCCGATTGACCGAGACTATATTGCATTTGGCGTGGCTTTTAATGAGTTTCGCTCAGTCGAGCTAGTTCTTGTAAGGAGTAGCAATGGAGATTTTGTCGATAGCTCATTCCCTTTAACCGCTCAAACTTATGCAACCTCATTTACACTCGGCACATACATCACAGAAAACTTCAAAACAGAGTTACGAGCGGGCACGGGAATCATCGATGACACGCTTGAAGAGGCCATGGACATTAATATAAATTATTGGTTTAACTGGTATATTGGCCCAACCTACCCTATTACAGATTATATGTCTGGCTACGCCCTTATTGGTTTATCGCATTACGATGCAGATGTAACGAGAAGGGAGGTTGATTTTTTTAGCCCCGCAGATGGTTTGCAGCAACCCGGAACAATACCCGCTAGACCTAGCACAACAGATATGGAAAAAGATTTATTTGGTACGAGCTTCAGTACAAGCTGGCTTTTAGGCTTAGATTTTCATCTTGTAGATACCTGGTATTTAGCGCTTGAATATGGTCGCTTATTAAAAGACACCGACACCAATATAAAAGTGTACCAAGCTGGCGCTTACATACGTTACGTTTTCTAAGCCCTTCTATTAAAAAGGTGAGCAACACACACCTTTTTAATAAATAAACACTACAAAAGTGGCTTACTTTCGCTTCACAATCCAGCACTGGTGTATTTTTTGATTCCTTTCAAAATCCTTTGCGATGGTCTTGGCAGTAATATCCTCTAAAATATATTGATCACTTAACGCAGTCTCATCAATTTTAAATTTTCGCAAATTATTAGAGAAAATCAGCTGACCACCATCACTCAGATGCTTCATTGCACCATCAATCAAAGAAACATGGTCACGCTGAATATCCAATACCCCCTCCATTCTTTTTGAATTTGAAAAACTTGGCGGGTCAAGGAAAATCACGTCATACAAAGTCGTTACGGGATGAGAACTGAGCCATTCAATACAATCCTGTTGACTTAATTTATGCTTAGATAAGTCGATATTGTTGGCAGACAAATTTTCTTTTGCCCAACTTAGATAAGTACGCGACATATCCAAACTTAAAGACTCCGTTGCCCCACCCATGGCTGCATTAACCGTCACGGTCGCTGTATAGCAAAATAAATTTAAGAACCGCTTTCCAGCCAAATTCTCTCTAACCCACCGCCTTATAGGGCGATGATCCAAAAAGACCCCCGTATCAAGATAGTCCGTCAAATTCACCAACAGACGCGCATCATTTTCTTGAGTATTCAAATATTGTGCGAGCGAGTCATTCTTTTCATATTGAGCAACCCCCTTCTGTATGGCGCGACGTTTTAATACAACATTACTAGGATTTACAGCTAAGCATTCGGGTAGAACAGCTAAAGCCTCACGCAAGCGCTCTAAACTCGTCGCTTCATCAATAGATTTTGGCGCAGTATACTCCTGAACATGAAGCCAAAGCACCATAGATTCATCTAGGTATATATCAATCGCAACTGCAAATTCAGGCATATCTGCATCATAAAGACGATAGCAGCTTATCTTTTGTTTTTTCGCCCACTTACCAATTATTCTTAGATTCTTTTTCAATCTGTTTTTAAACATTTCTGCTCGCGCAGAATTCGTTATTTTCCAATAACCAGGATCGTGTATTTTCAGAGCTGGTGCTTGCCAAGCTTCCTTAAACCTATTCTCTTCAGCTAATTTAAACAGTAATAATTGACTTTCAATGGCCCCATTGTAAAGCTTGTATTGCTTATGGCTTCGCCATGCAACCTTACGCCCTAAATCAACATTACCAGTAAATATACCAGCCTCCCACCCAATCAAATGCCGTTCAAACTGCTGACCAAATAATTCGTATAAAGACTCAAGCTCTTTCACTTCACCCAAACGCTCACCATAAGGAGGGTTACATAACACTAAACCATGCTGCATTTTATCAAACAACACTAAGTCAGCTAACGCTTGCTTCTCCACATGTATAAGGTCTTCAAAGCCAGCCTGCCTAATATTATCCCACGCCCGACTAACCACAATACTATCTTGATCAAAGCCTACAATACGACCACGGTAATTAGACTTTCCTTGCAAGAATTCATTTTGAGCCAATACTTTGAGTTCAAGCCACGCTTCTGAATCATGCTGATGCCAAGCATCAAAGCCCCAAACCTCTCGATCAAGCCCTGGTGCTTTATTACACGCTATCATAGCCGCTTCTATAAGCAAGGTACCCGAGCCACACATAGGATCAAGAAAACAAGCATTCTCAGAGTACTGATCTGGCCAACCAGATAAAGCTAATAGCCCTGCACCAAGATTTTCCTTTAATGGAGCCCGCCCTGTAGCGGTTCGATACCCTCGCTTATGAAGACTCTCACCCGACAAATCCAAACCAAGCGATAATCGATCTTTATGAAGACGTGCTGAAATGCGAATTTCAGGCTCAGTTTTACTTACATTTGGCCTAACACCGGTATTTTCACGAAATTGGTCAACCACAGCATCTTTTACTTTAAGGGCACCAAACGTTGAGTTATTAATAACATCATTGGTACCCAGAAAATCAACGGAAAATGTTTTATCTGAAGAAAAGTGAGTATCCCAGTTAACAGAATAAGCAATGTCGTACACATCATCTGCACGATCGATTTTCCCTTTAGCCAATTGGAAAATGACACGATTGGCAATTCTAGACCAAAGCAAAATACGATATATACCGGCCTTATCTGCCTCAATATCAACCCCGGAAGGCGTTGCTTTAATAATGGAAGCGCCCAATTTCTCAAGCTCTCGCTCTAGTGCGTAATGCAAACCCTTTGGGCACGTAACAAAAATTGAATACATTTCAGTTTGTTTCATCGGTTACCAAACTCATACAGAAAAAAAAAGTGATATTTCAGCGGCATTCGACCACGTTATCCCCCCTAAAACAAGGCATTAGCCCTTTATATAGCAAAGACCTATAAAAAATCATTCTTATAGATAAATATATTCATATACATTTTGACTAACTTTGGCTTTACTAGAAGTGCGGGTTGCATAAACCCCCTTTGAAAAGCAGTAAATTTTTTGCCACTTACATACCGTTTAGAGGAGCTATACGCACATTTTGTTAGGCTGATTAAGTTATGACAGACTACAACTCTACGTCAAGCTTAACTAGGTCAACGTTCAAACAACTAAAACATTAGAAATAAATGTTCATGAGGTTCTATAAGAATGAAAAGACAAAAACGTGATATTGATCAGCGCGCTTTCAAAAAAGGTTATCAAGCAGGAGTTACAGGAAAATCTAAGTCATTATGCCCTACATTAGCGCAATCAGCTCAGCAGAATTGGTTAACCGGCTGGCGAGAAGGACGAGGCGATAATTGGGACGGATTTGTTGGCGTTTCCGGCATACATAAGCTTCCAGGCATTAGTACTTAAGATACTTAAATACTTGCTACAATTCAAAAACATACTTCAAATTAAAATGGCCTGTTCTTAACAGGCCATGTTTGATCATGCAACTCATTAGCCACCAAAACGTATTGCTTCAACTGAGTTTCTGATTATCTTTGGCCCTTCATAAATAAATCCAGTATAAAGCTGCACTAAACTTGCCCCTGCACGGATCTTATCTAAAGCCATTTCGCCTGACATAATACCGCCAACGCCGATGATAGGAATACTATCTGACAATTCTGATTTTAAAAGTCGAATAACATGCGTTGATTTTTCTGTTAACGGCGCACCACTTAAACCGCCAGCTTCATCAGCAAATGATGCACCTTTAACCTTGTCTCGAGCCAAAGTAGTATTACCTGCAATTACACCGTCGATTTCTCTTTCCTTGAGCGAATTTGCTACTTGCGCTATTTCTTGCTCATCCATATCCGGCGCTATTTTGACTGCGACAGGTACATATCGCCCATACTGTTTACTCAACAAAAGCTGCTCTTCTTTTATTGCATCAAGCAACTCATTTAAAGCATCACCATGCTGTAAACTACGAAGACCCGGCGTATTTGGCGACGATACATTCACAGCAATATAAGACGCGTGCTCATAGGCAGCCCGCAACCCTTTGATGTAGTCAGACATTGCATCCTCTACAGGTGTATCAAAGTTTTTACCGATATTAATTCCAATAGGGCCTTCAAAACGCGTTTTTTTTACCTGCTCAACCAGATGATCAACCCCTTTATTATTAAACCCCATTCTATTAATGATCGCCTGCTGATCCTTTAAACGAAATAGCCGTGGTTTAGGGTTTCCTGGCTGTGGCCTTGGTGTAACTGTCCCCAACTCCAAAAAACCAAACCCCAAAGCCCCTAAGGCATCAATATGGTCTGCATTTTTATCCAAGCCTGCTGCCAAGCCTACGGGGTTAGGAAACTTAATTCCCATCACCTCAACGGGTGCTGCTTCGATTTTAGGTATAAAAGGCTTAAGTAATTTTAACCGATGTCCCGCACTCATCCACTCCAAAGAAAGTTCATGAGAAACTTCCGGCGACAATTGAAATAACAGTGAACGTAAAAGTGAATATGGCATAGGCATTCCGTATTGATAAATATTAGAAATATATTTACATAGAAGTAAAAATATACATCTGTGAACAAAACTTAATTTCATATTAAAAGAAGCAAATATAAAACTAGCTTCTAAAATTCGAGAGCATTATAAACTGACAAATCAAGTAAAACTAAGATAAATATAATAAAAATAGTTTCTTTTTCCTTTATAAAAGTCATTGACTTTTATAAAGGGCAAATTTCAGTTTGTTGGATATTTCATTTTAAACATTTATCCACTCTTTCTGTGGATAACTTTGTTGAAAACCTTTTAATACTCCTTGAAATCCCTTTCTACAAGGAGGACCCAGACAGATTGATCAATTTTTAACCATTCATTTTCTTCTTTATTTTCAATAAGTTACATAAATAAAGAGATTTTATGGAAAAAATGTAATTTTATTCGTTGACTTTACAGCGCATTTCTTAAATGTGAATAAATATGTCAATTAATTGCCACACCACCCTATATACCTCATTGATATTAATAAATTAGGCGCTCTTTAATCTCCGTAATTTGATCCCTAAGGCTTGCCGCTTTTTCAAACTGCAGATCTTTTGCCGCCTGATACATCTCATCTTCCAAACGCTTCATATCTAAACTGAGTTCCTTAGGCGTACGCGAAGACAAAGCTAAATCATAAGCACTCGCTTGCTCAGCCACCTTACTCATTTTTTGACTACGCTTGGTTGGCATCAAGACAGCACCTTCCATAATATCAACAACACCTTTTGTTAAGCCTTTAGGTTGGATGCCATTTTTCTCATTATGAGCAATTTGTGCCGTTCTTCGGCGCTTCGTTTCATCCATCGCCTTTTTCATTGACCCAGTAATACGATCAGCATATAAAATAGCACGCCCGTTTATATTACGAGCAGCTCTACCAATCGTTTGAATAAGCGCTCTCTCTGAACGCAAGAAGCCTTCTTTATCTGCATCCAGAATAGCCACTAAAGCAACCTCAGGCATATCCAAACCCTCTCTTAGCAAGTTTATGCCGATCAATACATCAAACTCGCCTCGTCGCAAGTCGCGAATAATTTCAACACGTTCCACCGTTGGTATATCCGAATGCAAATACCTTACTCGCACACCATGCTCCATGAGAAAATCAGTTAAATCTTCGGACATTCTTTTTGTTAGCGTGGTCACCAGTACACGCTCATCTTTCGCGACACTTAAATGTATTTCTGAAAGTAGGCTATCAACTTGAGTCGATGCAGGCCGAACCTCAATCTCAGGATCAAGTAACCCTGTAGGCCGAACAACCTGCTCAACAATTTTTTCAGCATGATCAGCCTCATATTGCGCAGGGGTTGCAGACACAAAAATGGCTTGAGGTGAAATACGCTCCCACTCTTCAAACTTCATTGGTCGATTATCTAGGGCCGAAGGCATGCGAAAACCATACTCAACCAAGGTCTCTTTCCTTGAACGATCGCCTTTAAACATTGCTCCTATTTGTGGAATTGATACATGCGACTCATCAACGACCAAAAGCGCATTATCAGGAAAATAATCAAATAAAGTCGGTGGCGGCGCGCCAATATCTCTACCTGATAAATATCTAGAGTAGTTTTCTATCCCATTACAATACCCCAGCTCCGTCATCATCTCTGTATCATATCGAGTACGCTCTTCTAGACGCTGAGCCTCAACTAATTTATCGTGCGTGCGCAAATATTCCAAACGACCCTTTAGTTCTTCTTTGATGCCTTCTACTGCATCTAGCACTTTTTGTCTTGGTGTCACATAGTGCGATTTTGGATAAATCGTTATTCTAGGTACACGACGTAACGCCTCGCCAGTTAAAGGGTCAAAATAGCTTAGATTTTCAACCTCATCATCAAACAATTCAATTCGAACAGCTTCACGCTCTGACTCAGCAGGAAATATATCGATAACATCGCCGCGAACTCGATATGTAGCCCGATGAAGCTCAACATCATTTCGCGTATATTGAATTTCAGATAAACGCTTCAAGATAGTACGCTGATCAACCTGATCCCCCCTATCCAGATGGAGCATCATTTTTAAATAAGACTCAGGATCACCCAAACCATAAATAGCCGAAACTGTTGCAACAATAATCACATCAGGGCGTTCCATTAATGCTTTTGTTGCAGAAAGTCGCATTTGTTCAATATGTTCATTAACTGACGCATCTTTCTCTATAAAGGTATTAGATGAAGGCACATAAGCTTCAGGCTGATAGTAATCATAATAAGAAACAAAGTACTCAACCGCATTATTCGGAAAGAACTCTTTGAATTCTCCATATAATTGCGCTGCCAACGTTTTGTTATGCGCCATAACAATAGTGGGTCGTTGGACACTTTCTATTACTTTCGCAATCGTAAATGTTTTTCCAGACCCCGTTACGCCAAGCAAAGTCTGATGTAAAAGACCATCATTTATACCTTCAATCAAGCCTTCAATTGCTTTTGGCTGATCACCTGCGGGCTCAAATCGAGATTTAACTTTAAATTCCTTCGACATCATTATTCCGAATACTGTTTAAAAGTGGTAAAATTTATCGGTTTAATTAAAGACCAATAAATTATCTAGAAAAAACTAGCTAGATAAACTGAGTAGAAGGCTTATTTAACCGTTTGCTACAGTAGCAAATTAAGCGATGAAAATAACCTCCCTAAACGCCATCTGAGGTGACTTATTCGCCCCTGATTGAGGAAATAGACTTGGACGCACAACTCTCCAAACGAGTACAACTAATAAAACCATCGCCCACATTGGCCGTGACAAACAAAGCAAACGAACTAAGAGCTTCAGGCAAAGACATTATCGGCCTAGGTGCAGGTGAGCCAGACTTTGATACTCCTTCACACATCAAGCAAGCTGCAATTGAAGCAATTGAAGCAGGAAAAACAAAATACACGGCCGTTGATGGCACCCCTGAATTAAAGCAAGCTATCATCAAAAAATTTAAACAAGATAACAATCTTGAGTATGATGCAAACCAAATTTTGGTTTCCTCTGGCGGAAAACAAAGTTTCTTCAATTTATCACTTGCCTTACTAAACCCAGGGGACGAAGTAATTATTCCTGCACCATACTGGGTGTCGTACCCTGATATGGTTAAAATTTCTGAAGGCATTCCTATTATTGTGGAAACTGAGCAATCAAGCCGGTTTAAAATCAACGCTCAACAACTTGAAGCCGCCATTACAAGCAAAACACGACTATTTGTATTAAACAGCCCGTCAAACCCAACAGGCGTTTCTTATACAAAAGCAGAGCTTGCCTCGCTTGGAGAAGTATTACGTCAACACCCTCACATAATGGTCGCCACTGACGACATGTACGAGCACATATTATGGGCAGACGAACCGTTCAGCAACATACTGAATGTCTGCCCCGACCTATATGATCGCACATTTGTTTTAAATGGCGTATCAAAAGCCTACTCAATGACAGGCTGGCGTATAGGCTATGCTGCAGGACCAACCAAAGTCATTGCTGCAATGAAAAAAATACAATCACAAAGCACCTCAAACCCATGCTCTATTTCGCAAGCTGCAGCAACAGCTGCTTTGAACGGTTCACAAGCATGCGTTAAAGAAATGATAACCGAATTTAAAAAGCGCCACGACTACTTGGTTTCCGCATTAAACAAATTACCGGGCGTGGAATGTATTAATAGTGACGGGACATTTTACGCCTTTCCTAATTTTCAAGCAGCGATAGAAGCAAACCCTAAAACAGAAGATGACATTGCAATGGCAGAGCTTTTATTAAGCGAAGCAGGCGTCGCTTTAGTACCAGGATCAGCCTTCGGTGCTCCAGGATGTATGCGCTTGAGCTTTGCGACTAGCATGGAGATTTTACAGGAAGCCATCGCTCGCTTAAAAAAAGTATTAATATAAGTAAGTTAACACTTGACCAAGACCGCATAGCTCATTAGTATACGCGGCCTTGGTCATCTGACCACGCCTACCATTCCCCGATAGCTCAGTTGGTAGAGCAACGGACTGTTAATCCGTTTGTCGCTGGTTCGAGCCCAGCTCGGGGAGCCATTTCTTATTACCCTCTGTTACTACTACAACTCATTCACAACTAATTCCTACCCGCATCTCAACTAAAACCATACTCAAATTTTAAACAATAAAAAATCCTATTTATCAGTCAGAAATAACTCCAAACCAACACATAGGATTTCTTAACAAGCCTAAAAAAGACTTTAACTTTCTGAAGTCGCTGCCGCAGATACCATCTTCTTTAACTCACCAGACTCATACAGCTCAGAAATAATATCGCAACCGCCCACTAACTCACCTTTAATATAAAGCTGAGGAAATGTTGGCCAGTTTGAATACACTTTCAAATTTTCTCTAAGCTCAGCATTATCTAAAATATTTATATAAGCAAAACGCTCTTCGCAAGCCATTAGCGCTTGAGAAGTTTTAGCAGAAAAGCCACACTGAGGCTGTTGAGGTGACCCTTTCATATAAAGAATAATATCATTACCTTCAATTTGCTCTTTGATCGTATCCATAATTGACATATACACAACACCTATTAATTCTATTGCTAAAAACCCTAGTTTACTCGCTTTTTATATAACCAACCATATCAGTCAACTATTTTTTAACACTTACCCAAAATAAATTAATATTAAGCAACACATAATCTATTTGATAAACACCAATTTTAAGGCTAATATTACTAACTTAACAGGTAGCACTATAGCTGCCTTTTTGCGTTTTTAAGAGATCAAAATGAGCATTGAACAACCTTTAATGAATACTTATGGTCGTCTTCCCGTTGCATTTGAAAGCGGTGATGGCGTTTGGCTTTATGATACTGACGGCAATAAATACTTCGACACCTTTTGCGGTATCGCTGTTTGCGGCTTAGGACATACACACCCCGCCGTCACTAAAGCCATTAAAGACCAAGCTGGCCGCTTAATTCATTGCTCAAACCTTTATCACACACCACTTCAAGTTAAGCTAGCCCAAGAACTTTGTAATTTATCGGGAATGGATAACGTATTTTTTTGTAACTCCGGTGCAGAGGCAAACGAAGCAGCCATTAAAATCGCCAGAAAATATGGCCATGACAAAGGCATTCAGGCACCAACAATTATCGTCATGGAACAATCTTTTCATGGCAGAACCATGGCGACATTAACGGCAACCGGCAACCGAAAAGTTCATGCCGGCTTCGAACCGCTTTTGAGCGGTTTTGCAAGAGCACCATTTAATGACATTGAAGCGATAAATAAAATTGCCGCTTCAAACCCTGAAATTGTCGCAATAATGCTTGAGCCCATTCAAGGAGAAGGAGGCTTAACGCTAGCTGAAGAGAGTTATCTAAAATCAGTAAGAGATATTTGCGATCAAAACAACTGGCTCCTTATTTTAGATGAAGTTCAAACCGGTAACGGCAGAACGGGTAGCTATTTTGCCTATCAACAACTTGGCATCACGCCTGACGTGGTGACACTTGCAAAAGGTTTAGCTAATGGCTACCCCATAGGGGCCTGCCTAGCGAAGGGCGATGCAAGCAAAGTACTAACCCCTGGGTCTCATGGATCTACTTTTGGCGGCAACCCGCTAGGTTGTGCTGCAGCGCTGGCTACAATTGAACAAATTCAATCGAACGACCTCTGCAAAAGAGCCAGTATATTAGGTGAAAGAATCATATCAACGCTTAAAGATGAGCTTCTAAGCGCCAACTATATTGCAGATATTCGCGGCTCAGGATTAATGATCGGTATCGAACTCAAAGAATCCTGTACAGAGCTCGTACCGCTAGCAAAGGCCAAAGGCTTATTACTCAACGTTACTTCTGACAACGTGATAAGATTACTCCCACCTCTGAATATGACAGATGAAGAGTGTGAGTTTCTAATTGATGCGGTCACTCAAATAATTCGTTTATATGCAGCAGACGACAGAGGAAAACCTAGAGCTGATTAACCAGCGCTAGATCGCCCGCTTCATCATTAAATAAGCCCTACTCAGCAATATCCAATATTAGAGACAACCATGGCATTACGACATTTCTTAACGCTCACCGACCTATCCAGCCATGAGCTACAACAAGTCATTAAACGAGCGATAAAATTAAAAAGCGAACATAAGCAAGGCAATATTTACGAGCCACTTAAGAACAGAGTGCTCGCTTTAATTTTTGAAAAGTCATCCACACGAACCCGCGTCTCTTTTGAATCCGGAATGGCCCAATTTGGCGGTTCCTCATTATTCTTGTCGCCTAGAGATACCCAACTAGGGCGCGGTGAACCCATTGAAGATAGCGCTAAAGTGCTATCCAGAATGGTCGATGCGATTACAATTCGAACCTTTGAGCATAAAAAACTAGCACTATTTGCAGAACACTCATCCGTACCCGTCATTAACGCCTTAACTGATGATTTTCACCCCTGCCAACTATTAGCCGACATGCAGACCTACCAAGAACACAGAGGTTCCATTGAAGGCAAAAAGGTTGTTTGGGTTGGTGATGGAAATAACATGTGTAACTCATTCATCAATGCAGCCAAGCTACTTAATTTTGAATTAGTTATCTCATCACCTTTGGGCTACGACCCTTCTGACACACTATTGAAAGCAAATACCAAAAATGCTCACATTATTCGCAACCCAACTTCTGCAGTTAAAAACGCTGACCTAGTTGTGACAGACGTATGGGCCTCAATGGGGCAAGAAGAAGAGCAAAACAAGCGAGTGAATGACTTTAAAGACTACCAAGTTAATCCTGAGTTAATGTCACATACTAATTCAGACGCGCTTTTCATGCACTGCCTACCAGCACATCGCGGCGAAGAAATAAGTGAAGACATGCTTGAACACCCTTCATCCGTCGTTTGGGATGAAGCAGAAAACAGACTCCACTCTCAAAAATCACTGCTTGAATTCCTACTTTGCAACGCATAGCACCTTAAGCGCCCAGGTATCAAGACTGTTAATGCAACCATACAATCCTCCAATTTAACGAGCCACTTATTAAGTAAATAAGTGGTTCAAATAACGAGAAATTAACGATTAATGCTAGGTCTACTCACGCTTGATAAGATACAGTGTAATTACGATAAACAAGTAATTATCAAAGACCTCTCCCTCTCTCTATCACAAGGAGATATTGGCTGTTTACTAGGTCCTAGCGGGTGTGGGAAAAGCACTATTTTAAGGGCCATCGCAGGTTTCGAACCCCTTATAAGTGGCTCTATTTCTTTAAATCAACACGTTATTTCCTCAAGAAAAAGCATACTCGCCCCTGAAAAACGGCACATAGGTATGGTTTTCCAAGATTACGCTCTTTTCCCGCACCTTACTATTACGGAAAATATCGCTTTTGGACTAAAACATAAAAAAGAAAAAAACAATCAAAAAAAGATCCTCGAACTAATTGAGCTTGTCGACCTTAACGGCTACGAAAAACGCTACCCTCATGAACTCTCAGGTGGACAGCAGCAACGCGTCGCACTCGCTAGAGCACTAGCACCCGAACCTTCTTTAATATTACTAGATGAACCCTTTTCCAACCTTGATGCCGAGCTAAGAAGCAGACTAAGCATTGATATTAGAACTATCCTTAAAGAACTAAACATCAGTGCAATTCTCGTCACACATGACCAGAAAGAAGCTTTCGCCATGTGCGATAACATTGGCGTTATTGATAGCGGAACAATACAACAATGGGGAAAGCCTTATGAATTATATCATGAGCCCGTCAATCGATTTGTTGCCTGTTTTATTGGAAGAGGCTCATTCATTAAAGGAAATATTCTAACGCCTGACACCTTTTCAAGTGAGCTAGGATCCATACAAGGCAATAGAGCCTACAAATGGCCTCAAAATACAGCTGTTGAAATATTATTGCGCCCTGACGATATTATTCACGATGCCAATTCAAACCTAAGCGCCACAGTAACGAGCAAAATATTCGCAGGCACATCAACTCAATACTTACTGCAACTCAGCTCAGGAAAAAAAATTGAAGCAATTTTCCCAAGCCATCAAGATTTCAACATTGGGGAGAAAATCAATTTTTCTATCGATGCTGAGCACCTAATCGCTTATCAGGCAAACTAAATACTCACATACATAATCTATAATTACTCTGAAATAACCCGCCTCACAGCATCAAGCCAGCCATCATACAAACCTTGCCCTTCCTTTTCGCCAATTTCAGGTAAAAATCGATGCTCAAGCTGCCACAATGCAGAGATCTCATCAGTATTTGAATAAACTCCAGCCTGAAGCCCTGCCATAAAAGCCGCACCCAATGCAGTTGTTTCAACCACCTTTGGCCGATCTACACGTACATTTAAAATATCTGACAAAAACTGCATCACCCAATCATTGATCACCATACCGCCATCAACACGCAAGGCATTAACCGATGCACCATCTTTCTCCATGGCAACTAGTAAGTCACGTGTTTGATAACACACCGACTGCAAACCCGCCGTCACAATTTCAGCAATTCCAGTATCACGCGTTAAACCAAACAAGGCCCCTCTTGCGTTTGGATCCCAATAAGGCGCCCCCAAGCCCGTAAATGCAGGCACCAAATAAACTTTATTATTATAACCAACCTCTTTAGCAAGAGCTGCAGTCTCACTTGCATGCTTTATCAGCTTTACGCCATCCCTTAACCACTGGACAGCCGCTCCCGCAACAAAAATACTCCCCTCTAATGCATAACAAACTTTTCCATTTAAACGATAAGCAATCGTCGTAAGCAGTCTGTTTGTTGACACTAATGGCTTATCTCCGGTATTTGCTATCATAAAGCAGCCTGTGCCATACGTACTTTTTACCATTCCAGGCGTAAAACAAGCTTGACCTACTAAAGCAGACTGCTGATCCCCTATCATGCCCAGTATAGGCAAAGATCGCCCTAATAAGTCCTCCTTAGTCATTCCAAACTCAGCACTGCTATCTTTTACCTCAGGAAGCAATGAACGCGGAATTTCAAATAAATCCAACAGCTCATCATCCCACTCTTGTGAATGAATATTAAACAAAGATGTTCTTGATGCATTTGTCGCGTCCGTAGCATGGGACTTCCCGCCAGTAAATCGCCACAACAAAAAACAGTCGACTGTACCAAACGCTAATTCTCCACGCTCAGCTCTCTCTCTGGCGCCCTCTACGTTTTCGAGTATCCATCGAATCTTGCTTGCTGAAAAATATGGATCCACTAACAATCCTGTTTTTGCAGATATCGTTTTCTCAACACCACGATCTTTAAGTTGTTGACAAAATTCTGCCGTACGACGATCCTGCCAAACAATTGCACGATAAATAGGAATCCCAGTACTGCGGTCCCACACAATCGTGGTTTCTCTTTGATTTGTAATACCAATTCCCACAACCTTATCAAGACTGCCTGACTCTTTCTCAATCACCTTTTTACAAACATCTAATGTTGTCGTCCATATTTCCTCTGGGTCATGCTCAACCCACCCATCATTAGGAAAATATTGCTTAAACTCACACTGCGAAGTTTCTTTATGCCCTCCCACAGCATCAAACAACAAGGCACGCGAACTTGTCGTTCCCTGATCTATAGAAAGAATATATTGAGTCATATCATTTACCTTAATTATTAAGATTGAGCATAGTCATATCGCTGATATTTATTGAAAAAGATTATTATCTTTATCACCTTAATGTTCAAAAAAGACCTCATAAGTACACATTCCCCGTACTCCTAGAAGTCTTAGCATTACAATTTAAAGTTCTAGTGCTATCATCCTTTATTCTGCAAACAACTGTAAGTCATTTACTATGAAACAAACAGAACGCCACGCTCGAATTATCGAAATTGTCACTAATTCTGGCTTTGCGACCATTGAAGAATTAGCCAACCAATTCAATGTTACACAACAGACCATCAGACGAGACCTAAAGGAACTCGATAATGAGAATAAAATCCAGCGCTTCCATGGCGGAGCAGGACTTAACTCCTCAACGCTAAATACCTCATATTCGAACCGTAAAGTAAGTTTTTTAAAAGAAAAACAACATATTGCAAAAGCAGTCGCCAAAGCAATACCTGATAACGCCTCTTTATTTATAAATATTGGGACAACCACAGAAGCAATTGCCCAAGCGTTACTAAATCATCAAAACTTAACCATAATCACAAACAATCTTCATGTTGCCAGTATTTTAAGCACTAAAGATAACTTTAAAATCATCATCGCTGGCGGCGTTGTCAGAAATCGAGATGGCGGTGTTATGGGCGAAGCAACAATCGACTTTGTGAGTCAATTCAAAGTTGATTACGCCATTATTGGCATAAGTGGTATTGATGATACAGGCGACCTATTAGACTTCGATTATCAAGAAGTTCGCGTATCTAAAGCAATTATTGAAAACTCCCGCAATATATTTTTAGCCGCTGATCATTCAAAATTTGGTAGAGATGCCATGACAAGACTGGGTAATATTTCAGAAGTCCACCATGTTTTTACCAGTACTACCCCTTCAGACACCATCCTAAACATACTCGATGCAAATAACATTGAATTGACTATTTGTTAAAAAACCACTATTCCGGCCATAATTAAGTTGTAGCCGGATTTTAAATTAAAATGTACATTTTTCAACATTTATGTTCATTTTATGACATAATATTTTCATTATGTGACTTTGAGCGAACATTATGAACACAAACAAGCAAGTATTTGACCTTGCCATCATTGGTGGAGGTATTAATGGAACTGGTATTGCTGCGGATGCTTCAGGCAGAAATTTGAACGTTTTTTTATGCGAACAAAACGATCTTGCATCGGGCACCTCATCCTCAAGCAGTAAATTAATCCATGGCGGCTTACGCTACTTAGAACATTATGAATTTCGCTTAGTCAAAGAAGCTCTTGCCGAAAGAGAGGTTCTTTTAAATAAAGCACCACATTTGGTGACCCCCTTAAAATTTATTATGCCTCACCGACCACATCTACGCCCCGCCTGGATGATTCGCTGCGGTTTATTCCTGTATGACCACCTATCTAAACGAAATACACTACCTAAAGCCAGAAAGGTCGAGTTAGATCAACAGTCACCTTTTAAAGATGGAATCACCAAAGGCTTTGAATACTATGATTGCTGGGTAGACGACGCTAGACTTGTGGTGACAAATGCAATTGAAGCTAGAAATAAAGGCGCTGAAATAAAAACTCAAACTGAATGTAAATCAATAAATTTTTCAGCAGACAAGCAACTGTGGACAGTTTCACTTTACGATAAAATTTCCGATAAAGAATATGAAATTACTGCCAAAAATATCGTGAATGCATCCGGCCCTTGGTTGAATAAATTTTTAGAAACTGCACTACCTGATATCAAACCTGCCCGAAAAATCAGGCTCATTAAAGGGAGCCATATTATTGTGCCCCGCAACCGAAACCATGAAGGCGCCTATATTCTTCAGAATGAAGACAAACGTATTATATTCGTTTTACCCTATTTAGATGACTTCTCAATCATTGGCACGACCGACAAGGAATTTACTGGAACTCCAGAGTCTGTATCCATTGACGACTGGGAAGTAGACTACCTTATAGAAGCGTATAACCAACATTTCAAAACAGGTTTAGTAAAAACAGATATCATTTCAACATATTCTGGCGTCAGACCCTTATGCGATGATGAATCATCCGATCCGTCAGCCATAACACGAGACTATACTTTAGAACTCCAGAGCTTTAGCGAGAATAATGCACTTATTTCAATTTACGGTGGCAAAATAACGACATACAGAAAATTATCGGAATCCGTATTATTAAAGCTCAAACCATTTTTACCTAAAACAATAAAACCATGGACGGTCAATAGTCCTTTACCTGGTACGGCAAAATATGGTCAATCACTTGATGAGATCCAACGCCTAATTAACACACAACACCCTTGGCTAGACAGCAAAACTCTTACACGGTTTAGTAAAAGTTACGGGCTAATGTGCTTAGCATTTCTATCAAACAAGACATCAATAGAGTCGCTTGGCCTTAATTTTGGTGCTGATTTATACCAAGCTGAAATCGACTACTTACTCGAACATGAATGGGCATATTGTGCAGATGACATTTTATGGAGAAGAACAAAACTTGGTTTATTCTTAACGCCCGAACGAACCAAGCAAATTGAATTATACGTAAAAGAAAAAATAAAGCTAAACAAGCAAAGCAATACATTTAGCACCTTAGATAAAATAGCAGTATAGACCCTACCAATGAGCAAAACACAACTTAGTGTTTTGCTTGTTTGCGCGGCCATACAAGACTAAACTTCGCTCCGCCCATCTCACTACGCCCTAGAAATGCTTGCCCGCCATGCCAGTATAGTATTCGTCTCACGATTGATAACCCTAAACCATACCCGCCTGAGCTACGTGTCCGACTATCATCCAAGCGCGCAAAAGGTGTAAATACAGACTCCCAATCAGACTCAGGAATCCCCGGCCCATTATCCTCAACATCAATACGACAGGTTTCTGAATCAAAGACACAAACAACCCTCACCTTAGAGTCCGCATAGCGTGTTGCATTGCCTACCAAATTTTGAATCGAGCGGTGAATATACCTCGCCTCCACTTCAGATATTTTCCATACTTCTGAGCCTTTTTTGTACTCAGAAAAAATATTCATCTCAGGCTTAACGCTACTTTGCTCAGAAACGACTTGTTCTACAATCGCACTAACATCAGCTTCTTGAAATGCCAGGATTGGCCCACCCTGCTCTAACCGTGCATAGGTCAGAATCTCATCAATCAACTCATCAAGCTCCTGAATATCTCCATCTATGCCGCGCACCTGCTTTTCTAACTCTTCCTGACCTGGGCAGTCCTCTATCATCTGTACGCCAAATCGAATCCTGGCAACTGGCGTTCGCAACTCATGAGACACAGCATGTATCATTTCTTTTTGAACCAGCATCAATCGCTGAATATGGTCAGCCATACTATTAAAAGCAACTCCAAGCCGACTAATCGAATCTTCATCGCCCGCATTACTCACACGTGCATCAAGCTCTCCTCGTGAGATCCTGCTTGCAGCTGTTTCAATATTTCGAAGCCTACGTTCTAAATTTTGAATTAGCAAGTAACTTAACAATGTAAGCATACCCACTACAACAAAGAGTAAAAATAATAGAATTGGCAAAGAAAAGGGTGAATAATATGCTGGAAATAAAACGACAAAAGTTTGATTATTTTGTAACCGTACCAGCCCTTTAACGCGATTTTTTAATCTGAGCAAATATGGATTTTTCTCAAATGTTTCTGTAGACCTTGATTTAAAACCAACCCAATCTCCAGCATCACCCGAAGCGCTTTCTATCTGAAGACCCAAAGACGCAGAAAGTTCTTTTACTTTCGCACCTAATTGCCCCGACTCTCCTGAGAAAGAATTCAGCTCACTTTCAATTAGATCTAAATAAACATGATAAATAGCTTCTCCAGTTATTTCAGATTTAAACGAGATCAAACGATCCGCCCCATATGCAGACCAAGCATACAAAGCCTCGTCACCAACCTCAAACACCACCTGACCTAAACCCAATCTTGCCCGATAAAGCTCCGATAATTTTTCATCTTTTTCATTTACCAGCACTACATCACTGAAACTATGAATCTGCATTTCTTTTTGCTGGGAAGCTAAATAAGTTAACGGAGGTGTAATTAGCGCCGCCCAATAATGCTCAAAGCGCACTTGATTTGATAGTTTTACGACTGTAAAACTAAAAAGGCCTAGTACAGAAATAACTGTCACTAGACCAATAATAATTTTAACTAATAATTTACTCAAAATAGACAACCAAAAGCATTTATCTTAAAAAGTACCTGTTATGCTTCTTTCACAAACAGGTAACCCTTACTTCTAACCGTTTTTATGCGTCGAGGATGCACAGGGTCATCACCGATTTTAGGCCTTATACGAGAAACACGCACATCTATAGAGCGATCCTGACCATCGTACTCAATCCCTCTTAGCGCTGTGAATATTTCTTCACGACTAAGCACTGTACCTGCATGACTTGAAAGCAACCAGAGTAGATCGAACTCAGCGCTCGTTAGATCAATGCTCTCATCATTCAACCACGCTTCTCGCATTGAACTATCAACAGTCAGGTTGTTAAATACAAGACGCTTAGCCCCCTGTGAATCCGCACCGCCTTCAGCCGCTGCAGCTACATTGCCCGACATTTCTTTTGTACGTCGCAGAAGCGCTCTTATTCTCGCAAGTAAAACTCTAGGCCTAACAGGCTTAGACATATAATCATCTGCCCCCATCTCTAAACCAAGTACTTGATCAAGGTCATCAGTTCTAGCAGTTAACATTAAAATGGGACCATTATATGCCGGACGAACCTTCCGACAAATAGATAAACCATCCTCACCAGGCAACATTAAATCTAATACTACAAGATCTGGTTTCTCAGTAAGAATTCTTTCGACAGCATGAGTACCATTTCCTTCAACAGAAACAACAAGCCCATTACTTTCTAAGTATTCTTTTGTAAGATCAGCTAAACGCTCATCATCTTCGACGATCAATATTCGCCATGCTTCACTATGCTCTTCAACTTCCATCGGAATTTTCTTATCTTAATGTGTGGATCAAAGAGGTTAGGTCTTTAAAAATTAAGAACTTAACC
>Ga0209184_1000817_pt1 | contig 26851 bp, 20 predicted proteins | sample EN8Hudsemesocosm_2_FD_184627 | JGI IMG/M metagenome (GOLD analysis project Ga0209184, IMG submission 184627) | Methane-oxidizing microbial communities from mesocosms in the Hudson Canyon - EN8C Hudson Canyon (SPAdes) (version 2) | ecosystem: Environmental > Aquatic > Marine > Cold seeps | place... | reverse complement strand
GGCCCCACCTGATCCCATTCCGAACTCAGAAGTGAAACGCAGTAGCGCCGATGGTAGTGTGGGAGTTCCCATGTGAGAGTAGGACATTGCTAAACTTCTATTTAGAGAAGCCCGATGCGAAAGCGTCGGGCTTTTTGCTGTCTGGCTTTTAAGCATTAAGTGTGAAACGCAGCAGCGCCGATGGTCGTGTGACTTATGTTAGAGAAAGGCCCATGTGAGAGTAGGACATTGCTAAGCTTCTATTTAGAGAAGCCCGATGCGAAAGGTCGGGCTTTTTGCTGTCTGGGTCTTAGAAGAGAAACAACAAAGCTGTACCTTCAATCTTGTGCTGTCAATTTATCTGAGTAGAAGCAAGTAGCTGATATTTCTTTTTCATTTTTCGAAACCTAGAATAATCTTCACTGTTTGCAGAAATTTTTATTAATTCTAAAATGATTTTTTTAGCTTGATTTAATTCTTCTAATCTTAGTTTATCGTTTTCATATGTTGCTAACAAAACCTGTAATAAATTTAGCTTGATACCATTATGGTTGGGGAAAAATTGCAATGCTTGAGTCAAAGACTTTATAGATTCATCATAACTTTTTGATTCAAAGAGTTCTTTGCCTATAGTGAGTGCTTTTTGTGCTTTAGCAGCATAACTTTCGTTGAGTTGTTTATTTGAAAGCTCACCTATTTTTCCTGAAAACGATGTATTACTTGATTCTTGCTGATTTGCTGAAATTAGTAATTTTGAAGCTTTACTATTTCGGTTTAACTTAGTTAATGAACTAGCAATACTTTTAAGACTGTCAGAGTCGATATTATATTGTTCTTTATCTAATAATTGTAAGCCTAAATCCAGTTTGTTTTTTGCAACAATATAGTCATGTATATTTTCAAGCAAGCAAGCTGATAATAAGTGCGATTGAATTTTAATTTCAGGTTGTTTGAAACTCTTGGTTACCTGTGAAAGCATGCTAAAAGCTTTATTATTCATTTTCTTTGCATCAATTAGAGGTATATTAGAAGAGTAGTTAGCAAGTGACTTAGCAAACAGCAAGGCATTTTCAGGGCCATGATGAATAGAATTAATGGCAAGTTCGTATACTTGCTTATAAGCGCCAGTCGCTTTCTCATAATGTTCATTTTCAAAACACAGATCTGCATATTTTTTTAATCGTGGTACAGAACGGGGTGATAACTTTAAAGCTTGCTCAAGGATTTCTTCGGCAAACAAGTGGTTATACTTTTTTTCGTAAGTTGACGCTAACCAATCATATCCAGGTAAATAAAATGGCTCCTGTTCTATGACTTTTTTGAAAATACTCTCTGCAATAATTAATTCGTTTTCTTGTAATGCTATTTTACCTAAGCCTATATTTGCCCAACTGCAATTTTTTTCATTTTGACAAACCGTATAAATTTCTTTAGCTTGCTTAAATTTTTTCAATTCAAATAATTGTCTAGATTTAATCCCTAAACACTCTGAGCGATATGGTGTGTTTTGTTCTAGAGATTTATTTACTAGGGATATAGCTAAATCTTTATCATCATTCTCTATTGCTTGATATATATTCCTCATTGCATTTTTTTTTCTAATACAATTATTCAAACGCTTATTTAATTCACCTACAGTGTACGGTTTACAAAGATAATTATCGGGTTTATGTTCAAGTGCTGCTAAAACCATTGCTTGTGATATTTCAGCTGTGATCATAATAACTACACAATGACGTGATATAACCTCACTTATACGTAGCTCTTCTAAAAGTTGTTGACCATTTTTTTGTTTTTCGCCTAAGTCATAACCTAAAAAAATTATGTCATATTGCTTTTCTAAACAGAAAGGAATTACATCTTGTGCATAATAGGTTGAATCAACTTGCTTCGTTGTTAAAGACATTGCAAATTTTTTCAAAACATCATGGGAGGGTTTTATGTTATCTATAACTAAAAAATGTTTATTAGAATAATCAATGATAGACATGCCTCTCCTTATGTTGCACTAAATATTAGTTTTATCGCATCAAGTATAGCTCTTTCAGATGAAATTTTGAATATATTCTAATTTGATTTATCAATACCTCAGCCACAAATACTGATAAACTTGATTAATTATTTACTTTTAAAAATTTATATGAAATTTTCTAACATTCCTCTTAATGATTCTTTACAAAAGAACCTAAAAGAGCTTAGTTATAATCAAGCAACTGAGATTCAACAGCAAGCTATACCATTTATTTTGGCGGATCATGATGTAATGGCCAGGGCAAAGACAGGTACAGGGAAAACAGCTGCTTTTGCACTTCCTATACTTCAAAAGCTTATTACTGCAAAAAACAGAGTTAACACTATATCAACTTTAGTACTTGTACCAACTAGAGAGCTCGCTCAGCAGATTGAAGTTAGTTTTAGTCAATACAGCGTTAATACAGGAGTTAAAAGTGTTGCTGTTTTTGGTGGTGTCAGTATAAAACCTCAGATTAGCGATATAATGAATGGCGTTGATATTCTTATTGCCACACCTGGGCGATTACTTGATTTGTTATCAAATGGTTATTTGAGCTTGCAAGAACTATCTACTTTGGTCTTTGATGAAGCCGATCGAATGTTAGATCTGGGTTTTAAAGCAGAAATAGATCAAATTATGAAACAAACCCCACAAAAACGGCAAACGTTATTATTCTCTGCCACTTTTGATGACTCTATATATAAATTTAGTAAATCTTTATTGAACACGCCGAAAATTATAACTATTGGTGATACAAATGAAGTCGCAGCAAGTGTCGAGCAGTTAATTTATACAGTTGATGCGGATAGAAAGCGCGAATTGCTTTCTTATTTAATTGGTTCTAGAAATTGGCAGCAAGTACTCATTTTTACGAGAACTAAAACAGCAGCGGATGAACTTGCTAAAGAAATTTGCAAAGATGGAATTAAGGCCCAATCGATACATGGCGATAAATCACAAGGCGCACGAGATAAAGCATTATTAGATTTTAAATTAGGAAAAATAAGAGCATTAGTTGCTACGGATGTTGCTGCTCGAGGAATTGATATTGTTGATTTACAATATGTTGTGAATTATGAATTACCTTACGTGGCAGAAGATTATATACATCGTATTGGCCGTACTGGTAGGGCAGGTAAAACTGGCTTAGCACTTTCTTTAGTTGCACCAAACGAAGAATGGTTGTTAACTGCTATTGAGAAAGTTATTGATGATCGCTTATTACAACAATGGTTACCCGGTTATGAGCCTGACCTTACAAAGGTTGAAACACCCAAAAGATCAGAAAATAAGAAAAAATCGAGAAATCAAGCCTTACAGAAAAATACAGTTAAGGGGCGACGCAGAAGATAATAAGCAAGCTTTTTTGTCACAGATTCTGAAAAGTGGAGTTTTGTGCCATTCACGTTAGAGAAAATATTTTGAACCCTAGTCGAAGGATAACCGTTAAGTTCTAAAATAAACACGTATTGTAATAAAATATGGTTATTGGAAACTAAATATAACAAGTATTTTTTAGAGTGAACTATCGCATTCTGAATTTTGAATTTATTTATGCATTAAGTTAGTAAAAGTTGTTGACTTAATTATTAAGGATGATTAAGATACGCCCCGTTCTGAAGGAGCGATGAACTTTATGGTAAGCCCTTTGTTTATAGGGGTCTTTAAGATTTAGTTTTTTTGTGAATAAGAATTTTAAAAGATAGATACTCAGTGATTTATATGAGCTTTCTATTTATATAAGTTGTTATTCTATAGAACATGCATACTAAGTAATAGTATGTAAAGTATATTATGGTGGCTATAGCTCAGTTGGTAGAGCCCCGGATTGTGATTCCGGTTGTCGAGGGTTCAAATCCCTTTAGCCACCCCATACTTTGCTTTGGTGCAATGCACTAAAGTGTTTAAGAAATCGGTGATTAGCGCAGCTTGGTAGCGCACTTGGTTTGGGTCCAAGGGGTCGCAAGTTCGAATCTTGCATCACCGACCACTTCTCTTATTCATTTGTTTGGAAAAGAAAAACTTGGTTTTGGAGCATTAAGTTCAGTCGCAATTTGAATTTTCCATTACCGTTCACTTTCAATTAACTCTTCTTTCAATTTAATAATCTCCAAAGTCTAATTGAGCTCAAGAACTTGTAAAGCTGATCTACCTTAGAGGTGGAGTGATATAATCCCCTTGTATACTGATCACTTTTAGTTTCCTTAATAGATTGAAACTTTAAACTTTGTTTGAATGCAATTTTATTTAAAAGCGTTTTAATGCTGTATATCAGTTCAAATATCGATGATCATTTTATGGAAAAATACATTATTAATTGTACTTTACCTTGTCTATCGTCCCCTGTGTAAACTTGCCCTTGCAACTTCTTTTATGTCTAGCTATAATTCCGCGTCATAAATTTTAACCGTTCGTATGAGCAAGGTACTTTTTTACTGCTTGAAATAAGCAAGCAAGTAAAATGGGTACACTATAAGAAAGCGTAACACGCTAAGTTTTGAGGTATATAAATGCAAGTTTCAGTTGAGACTACACAAGGTTTGGAACGTCGTTTGACTATTTCTGTTCCAGCCGAAACAGTAGATGTTGAAGTTAAAAATCGTCTTCGTCAAGTAAGTAAAACCCAGCGTATTAACGGTTTCCGTCCGGGCAAAGTACCACCATCAGTTATTCAAAAGCGTTACGGTAAATCTGTACGACAAGAAGTTGCTGGTGAAATCATGCAACGTAGCTTTGTTGATGCCATTGTTGCAGAGAAAATTAACCCAGCAGGACGTCCCTCATTTGTTGCTAAAAGCAACGAAGATGGTAAAGAGTTGAAGTTTGAAGCAACTTTTGAAATTTATCCTGAAGTTGAATTAAAAGATTTAGAAAAAATTGCTGTAGAACGTCCAGACGTTGAAGTATCAGATAAAGATTTAGATGAAATGTTTGAAACATTGCAAAAGCAACATCAAACATGGAAAGAAAACAAACGCAAAACCAAGAAAGGCGACAAGTTAACGCTTGATTTTACTGGTCGTGTTGATGGTAAAGAATTTGAAGGTGGAAAAGCTGAAGCTTTTGAACTTGAACTTGGTGCTGGTCGCATGATTCCTGGTTTCGAAAAAGAAATTACAGGCATGAAAGCTGGTGAAGAGAAAACTATTCAAGTAACTTTCCCTGATGATTACCATGCAGAAAACCTAAAAGGTAAAGATGCTGAGTTTGATGTTGTTGTTCATAAAACTGAAGGTCCTGTATTACCTAAAGTAGATGAAGATTTTGCGAAGCTTTTTGGTGTTGAAGAAGGCGGAATTGAAGCCTTACGTGAAGAAGTTAGTAAAAACATGACTCGTGAATTAACCCAAGCAGTTAAGACTAAGGTTAAAGAACAAGTACTTGAAGGTTTATTAGAAAGCCATGATGTTGGATTACCATCGGCATTAGTTGCACAAGAAGTTGATGTTTTACGTCAACAAGCTATGCAACGTTTTCAAGGCCAAATGGATCCTAAAAACCTACCAGAACTACCAAGCGAAATGTTTAAAGAGCAAGCAGAACGTCGCGTTAAAATTGGATTGTTATTAGGCGAAGTAATCAAAGTTAATGCATTGAAAGTTGATGATGCAAAAGTTGATGAATTAATTGCTACTGCAGCGTCTGCTTATGAAGATCCAAAAGAAGTTATTGAGTACTACGCAAACAACAAAGAGTTAATGCAACAAATGCAAAATGTTGCATTAGAAGAGCAAGCTGTTGAACTTTTAGTTGAAAAAGCGAAAGTAAAAAACAAAAAAGCGAAGTTTAAAGATATTATGAACCCTGAGGGTAAGTAATAACGCTTTTGTATTGACAAAAAGCTTAGCAATCGCTTAAATTTAATGGCTTGTGTGAATTTTTTCATACAAGCCATTTTTATTTAGCTTATTATTACTTAATTACAGCAATTAAGTTTTTTATATTTAAGGGACGGAACACACTTGTTTAATTCTCAATTCAATTCACAGACAAATTCTCAAAATTCAGCTACGAGTCCAGAAAGTGCTTTAGTGCCTATGGTAGTAGAACAAACAGCTAAAGGTGAACGCTCTTACGATATTTACTCAAGGTTACTTAAAGAGCGGGTAATCTTTTTATGCGGTCAAGTTGAAGATCACATGGCGAATTTAATTATTGCTCAGTTATTATTTTTGGAATCTGAAAGCCCAGACAAAGATATTTTTCTTTATATAAACTCTCCTGGTGGCTCAGTAACTGCAGGTATGGCAATTTACGATACCATGAAGTTTATCAAACCTAACATTTCTACTGTGTGTATTGGACAAGCTGCCAGTATGGGAGCATTTTTGCTTTCAGGTGGTGAGAAAGGTAAGCGTTATTGTCTACCTAATGCACGCGTGATGATCCATCAACCGTTAGGTGGTTTTCAAGGGCAAGCATCAGACTTTGAAATTCATGCTAAAGAAATTTTATACATTAAAGATAAATTAAATCGTCTGATGGCCGATCACACAGGACAGCCACTTGATAAAGTTTCTCAAGATACGGATCGAGATAATTTCTTAAGTGCAGAAAGTGCGGTTGAATATGGTTTAGTTGACTCCATATTAGAACAAAGAAACAGTTAAGATTAGTTATACAGAATTGTTAAGTGGTACTAATTTTAATAAACCACTTAAAAAATGATTAAATTACTACTATGCTATAATTTATTACATATATAGTATTGTCGAAAATAGCAGTAATTAACGGAATTAAAGATTTGAGGTAGGGCATGACCGATATTAAAAGTGGTGACGGTGACAATGGTAAATTACTTTACTGTTCATTTTGTGGCAAAAGCCAACATGAAGTACGTAAATTAATTGCTGGCCCATCAGTGTTTGTATGTGATGAATGTGTTGAGTTGTGTAATGACATTATTCGTGAAGAAATTAAAGAAATCTCTCCAAAAGAAGAAAAAGAAGCGCTACCTTCTCCAATAGAAATACGCGAAAGCTTGGATGATTATGTTATTGGCCAAGATCATGCAAAGAAAGTCCTCGCAGTAGCTGTTTATAATCATTATAAACGTTTGCGCAATGGAGACTCTCACAATGGCATTGAGTTAGGAAAAAGTAATATTTTACTTATTGGCCCAACGGGTTCAGGAAAAACGTTATTAGCACAAACTTTAGCGCGTTTACTTGATGTACCGTTTACTATGGCTGATGCAACTACATTAACCGAAGCGGGTTATGTAGGAGAAGATGTTGAAAATATTATTCAAAAGCTTTTACAAAAATGTGATTACGATGTTGAAAAAGCACAGCGCGGTATTGTTTATATTGACGAAATAGACAAAATTTCTCGTAAATCAGATAACCCTTCTATTACTCGAGATGTTTCTGGTGAAGGTGTTCAGCAAGCGTTATTAAAGCTTATTGAAGGCACTGTAGCTTCAGTACCACCTCAAGGTGGTCGTAAACATCCTCAGCAAGAGTTTCTACAAGTAGACACTTCTAAAATTTTATTTATCTGTGGCGGTGCATTTGCTGGTCTTGATAAAGTAATTGAGCAACGTTGTCATACAGGAACGGGAATAGGTTTTGGCGCTGAAGTTCGCGGTAAAGAGGAAGAAGTAACATTAACCGAACGCTTAGAAGATGTTGAACCAGAAGATTTGGTTAAGTACGGTTTAATTCCAGAATTTATTGGTCGCTTACCTGTTGTAGCAACGTTACGTGAATTAGACGAAGCGGCATTAATTCAAATTTTACAAGAGCCAAAAAATGCATTAACCAAGCAGTTTACTGCCTTGTTCGATATGGAAAATGTGGAATTAGAGTTTAGAGAAGATGCACTTAATGCTATTGCTAGAAAAGCCATGGACAGGAAAACTGGTGCTCGTGGTCTACGCTCAATTGTAGAGGCTGTTCTACTTGATACCATGTATGAATTACCTTCAATGGAGAATGTTAGCAAAATAGTTGTAGATGAAACTACCATTAAAGGTGAATCAAAGCCTTTAGTTATCTATGATAGCCAACAAGAACAAGCTGCTTCAGAGTAAGTAAATTTGAAACTGAAATTTAAAGAGCCCTTGTGGCTCTTTTTTGTTTCTATAACTATCACAATAAACTTGTTGTTCTTGCTTGTAAGTTTTCTATTTATCCCCATATAGTTTTTAATCAGTAATTTACAATACTTTCCAAAGAGACACACATGACTGAAGAATTATCTAGTGTAGTTGAAATCCCCGTTCTTGCCTTAAGAGATGTTGTCGTTTATCCACAAATGGTTATTCCTTTATTTGTAGGTCGAGAAAAATCTATCCGTTGCTTAGATCTTGCTATGGAAAATGATAAGCAAGTATTTTTAGTCGCTCAAAAAGATGCAGCTGTTGATGACCCTCAAGCAGGTGATGTTTACGAATCAGGAACCGTCGCAACTATTTTACAAATGTTGAAGCTTCCAGATGGCACCGTAAAAGTTTTAGTGGAAGGCGTTCAGCGTGCTCGGGTTACTGAGTTTGTTGAAACACAAGAATACTTCAGCGCTAACATTGAGTATTTAGCTATTGAAAATAGTGCAGAGGATGATAATGAAGTTTTAATTCGTTCTGCAATCTCTCAATTTGAGGGTTATGTAAAGCTTAATAAAAAAATTCCACCTGAAGTACTTACTTCAGTTTCTGGCATTGATGATGCAGAACAACTTGCTGATACGATGGCAGCCCATATGCCATTGAAGTTAGCAGACAAACAAAAAGTACTAGAAATTATTGATGTAGTTAAGCGTTTAGAACATTTGATGGCCTTAATGGAAGGTGAAATAGACATACTACAAGTTGAGAAAAAAATACGTACCCGCGTTAAAAAGCAGATGGAAAAAAGTCAACGTGAATACTATTTGAATGAGCAAATGAAAGCGATTCAAAAAGAGCTTAATGAAGGTGATGAAACACCTGATGAGCTTGAACAAATGACAAAGCGTATTGATGAAGCCCAAATGCCCGCAGAAGCAAAGGATAAAACCTTAGCAGAGTTACAAAAGCTGAAAATGATGTCACCGATGTCTGCAGAAGCGACAGTAGTTCGTAGTTATATTGAATGCATGATTAACGTGCCATGGAAAAAACGAAGTAAATTAAAACGCAATTTAGCGTTAGCTCAAGAAGTATTAGACAAAGATCATTATGGTTTAGATAAAGTTAAAGAGCGTATTTTAGAGTATTTAGCGGTACAACAGCGCGTTAGTCAGCTTAAAGGGCCTATTCTTTGTCTAGTTGGTCCTCCGGGTGTTGGTAAAACTTCATTAGGACAGTCTATTGCCAAATCAACAGGCCGTAAATATATTCGTATGGCTTTAGGTGGTGTACGTGATGAAGCCGAAATTAGGGGACATCGTCGCACTTATATTGGTTCACTTCCTGGTAAGTTAATTCAAAAAATGTCAAAGGTGGGCGTTAGAAATCCTTTGTTCTTATTAGATGAAATCGACAAAATGGCTTCTGATATGCGTGGTGACCCAGCTTCTGCATTATTAGAAGTGTTAGATCCAGAGCAAAACTCAACGTTCAATGATCATTATTTAGAAGTAGATTATGATTTATCTGATGTTATGTTCGTCGCTACTTCAAATAGTATGGATATCCCTGGACCATTACTTGACCGAATGGAAGTTATTCGTTTATCAGGTTATACCGAAGATGAAAAATTAAACATTGCTCGCAGTCATTTACTTGATAAGCAAATTAAGCGTAATGGTTTAAAGGCAAAAGAAATTGAGATAGATGATAGCGCTATTGTCGGCATTATTAGGTATTACACTCGAGAAGCGGGGGTTCGAAATCTCGAACGTGAAATTTCTAAGTTATGTCGTAAGGCCGTAAAAGCAATTTTATTAGATAAAAAGCTGAATAAAGTTGTCATTAATCAAGATAATTTAGATGAGTATCTTGGTGTACAACGTTTTGATTATGGAAAAGCGGATGATCAAAATCGAGTAGGTTTAGTTACTGGCCTTGCTTGGACGCAAGTTGGTGGTGAGCTGCTAACTATAGAAACAGCGTCAGTACCAGGTAAAGGTAAGCTAACGTACACCGGCTCTCTTGGTGATGTTATGCAAGAATCTATTCAAGCGGCAATGACCGTAGTTCGTAGCAGAACTGATAAGTTGCGTATTAACGAAGATTTTTATGAAAAACGTGATATTCATGTACATGTACCTGAAGGAGCAACACCAAAAGATGGCCCAAGTGCCGGTATAGGAATGTGTACTGCACTTGTTTCAAGCTTAACAGGAAATCCTGTAAAAGCAGACGTTGCCATGACTGGAGAAATTACTTTACGAGGCGAAGTTTTAGCTATCGGAGGTTTAAAGGAAAAGCTGTTAGCTGCTCATCGTGGTGGTATAAAAACAGTCATTATTCCTCATGATAATGCGCGTGACTTGAAAGAAATACCTGAAAATGTTAAAGCTGATTTAGCAATCCATCCAGTAAAATGGATTGATGAAGTACTTTCAATTGCACTTGAACACCCAGTAGAACAGTGGCAGGCAGAGTGATTTTTATCCATGCAGAGTTGATTTTTTGATAGAAATTAGAAAAAATAGCAAAAAATAGCAAAAAAAGTAGGAAAAAGTGAAATAAAGGCTTTTCAAACGCTGAAACTATGTTAAGTTAACTACGCTTATGTCGCTAGACCCCTTGTTTAGTATGCCTGAGAGGGTTGTTACCCAATTGGTATTGTTGATTAAGGTCTAGACGTAATCATATTTTTCTAAACTCGACGCTTGATGTTCAAAAAAAATAAATTGCATACTGTAAATTTATTTTTGTAGGACGAACTTTTATTTAAACTCTTAATAAAGAGAAGTAAAAATAGCGTTGTAATAATAACAATTGAAGGGGTATACACTGTGAATAAATCTCAACTTATCGAGAAAATTTCTGAAGGCGCTGACATTTCAAAGGCTGCTGCGGGTCGTGCATTAGATTCATTTATTGGCGCTGTAACTGAAGAATTACAAAGTGGTGAGCAAGTTGCTTTAGTTGGTTTTGGTACTTTCTCTGTACGTGACCGTGCAGCACGTACTGGTCGTAATCCACAAACTGGTGCAACTATTCAAATCGCTGCAGCTAAAATTCCATCTTTCAAGGCTGGTAAAGCATTAAAAGATGCTTGTAATGGCTAATATTGCTAATATTAGATAGATTGCTTTTAGCAATTTCTTTTTATATTAGAAGTATATTTAAAGACCACCTAAAGGTGGTCTTTTGCTTTCTAAATACATTTATTATTATTAATTAAGAATAAATCCATATTAAACCAATCTTGCACTTCAAGCGATGGTCTGTATCTGCTAAAATCGCGAGCAACAAAAAAACTATAGCCTAAACTATCGATGTTATTTATCGGTCTTATAGAAATAGGCTTTATCAGCTATACCTAAAATAAATGAGACAAAAATGTTAGAAGATATTAGAGAAAGCTCGCAGGGCTTAACGGCCAAAATAATCCTAGGTCTTATTATATTAACCTTCGCTGTTGCGGGCATTGGTAGCTACACTAATTCTGTGGATACTTCCGTTGCAACGGTAAATGATGAAAAGATTAGCCAGCAAGAGTTTAATAAAGCATACCAAGCTCAACGCAACCGTATGGCACAACAGTTTGGTGACATGTTTGAGACCTTATCAAATGACAGCAATTATATGGCAAATTTCCGTCAAAGTGTTTTAGATAACTTGATTAATGAAAAGCTGATTGATCAAAGTGCTCAAAGTCTATCAATACGAGTATCAGATGAACGAATAAAAGAAACCATTCGTGAAATGCCTGAATTTCAGGTTGATGGTTCTTTTGACAATAACCGCTATTTAGCGATTATTAACCAGGCAGGTTTTTATCAATCATCAAGTTTTCGTGATTACTTACGAGTAGAAATGACTCGTCGTCAGTTATCTCAAGCATTGGTTGCTACTGAGTTTAATTTACCTTATCAAGAAGCGTTACAACAAAATTTACAAAACCAAACACGTAACATTCGCTTTGCTACCGTTTCGTCTAAACAATTTGAAGCGGGTATTGACGTTAGTGATGAAGAAATTAAAACTTATTATCAAGCTAACCAAGTACGTTTTGAGAACAAAGAAAAAGTGAAAGTAAATTTTATTCGATTAAATGTTGAAGACATTGCTAAAGAGATTGAAGTTTCTGATGATGATGTTGCTGCATATTATCAAGAGAATATTGCTAGTTTTACCCAAGCAGAACAACGTCGTGTTTCTCATATCTTAATTGAGTTTACTGAAGGTGATAACGAAAGTGAAGCAACAGCTAAAACACAAGCTGAAGCTGTTCTCGCTCGCCTTTCTCAAGGTGAAGACTTTGCTGTACTTGCAAACGAATTATCAAATGATACTTTTAGTGGCGAAAATGGTGGTGATTTAGATTACATAGAGCCTGGCGTGATGGAGCAAACTTTTGATGATGCAGCTTTTGCATTGACTACGGTTGGTGATACAACAGAGCTTGTTAAAACTAGTTTTGGTTATCATGTTATCAAGTTAACCGAACTTAAAGCTGAAATAGTACAAGATTTATCAGATGTTAAAAATGAGTTGCACGTTAAAGTGAGTAATGAGAAAGCTCAAGAGATGTTTTATACACAAACTCAAGAAATGGCGCGTATTAGTTTTGAATTCCCTGATAGTTTAGAAGATGTAGCTAGTGAAGTTAATGCTAAAGTAGAAACTTCTTCGTGGTTGTCTCATGCGGGTAATGCTGCTCCTTTTGATAATGCTAAAGTCATTGAAGCTGCTTTCTCAGATCTAGTTTTGCAAGATAATATGAATTCAGATGTTATTGAAGTAAGCGATACTATTTCTTTAGTTTTGCGTTTGAATACATATCAAGAAGCTAATGTGAAACCAATTGCTGAAGTAGAATCACAAATAAAGACCATTTTAGTTTCTCAAAAAGCGACTGAAAAAGCACAAGAAACTATTGATGAATTACTCGCTCAGTTTAAAGCAGGTAATGACATAAGCGAACAACTAACTAAGAGCTATGCAAGTTTTACAAGCAAAGAAAATGTAGCTCGTTACAGTGCTGATTTAGATCAAAGCATCACTCGCGAAGCCTTTGTATTACCACACCCTGTAGATGGCGCAATTTCAGCATCTAGTGTAGCGTTAAGTAATGGCGATTTAGCGTTAGTTGAAGTGCAAGCTGTGAATGTGAATGAAGCTGCGGTTAACCCTCAACTTACTCAACAGCAAACGTCTCAACTGGCACAGTCTGCTTATAAAAGTTATGTTGGCTCTTTGAAGGTTGGCGCAAAAATTACGAGTAAAACTGTAGCAGCACCAACAAGCTATTAAGATCAGTTAGCGAATAGCGAGTCACATAACTCGCTATTCGCTATATTTTTATATGTTCTTAGGCTTTAACTGAAAATTCTGATTCATTAATAATTTTTGAGTTACTTTGTGTTGAGGATTTTTCATGATATCTAACGTCTTTCCTGATTCAACTACTTTTCCCTGTGATAAAACCATAATATCATCACTAAAATGACGAATAATGCCCAAATTGTGAGAAATTAAAATATATGCCAAGCCCATCTGTTGTTGTAGATCTAATAGTAAATTAATCATTTGTGAACGCAGTGAAGGATCAAGCGCAGCTAATGCTTCATCTAATATAATAACTTGAGGTTGTAAAATAATAGCTCTAGCAAGTGATATACGCTGTTTTTGACCGCCTGAAAACATATGTGGATAGAAATTCATATGATCGCCAAGTAGGCCAACTTTTTGTAATGTAGTGCGAATCAGCTCTTTTCGTTTTTTTTCATTAAAAGGAGTATTGAGTTTTAGCGGCTCATCTAATAATTGTAAAATGGTTAAACTAGGGTTAAGGGTGGTTCCAGAGTCTTGAAATATCATGCGAATATGCTGACATCGCTGCTTGTAACTACCATCTTGCAATATTTGCCCGTTTAAATAAATATTACCGCTACTAGCTGGCTCAGCACCAACTAATAACCTAGCAAGCGTTGATTTTCCTGAGCCAGTTTCACCAATAATTGCCAAGGTTTTATGTGCTTCAATGCTAAAAGATATTGGCTCTAAAACAGTGACTTTATTTTTTTTAAACCAAAATCCTTTTTGCTGATAAGACTTACTCAACTCTTTTACTCTAAGTAACTCAGTCATATTAACAAACACCTTTAGTGGCTTTTCGCGGAACTTTTATCGGAGTTAGAGGAAAATGACAGCTTACTTTATGACCATGAAAATTGGTTACAGAGGGAGCTTTTACACAAGCTTGTTGTGCTCTTGGACAACGCGGGCCTAATCGGCAACCTATCGGTAAATGCTGTAAAATAGGAATGCTACCAGGTAATGTCATTAGTCTGGATTTAGCAGGTAAATGAAAGTTTGCGCTTGGACTACTATCAACTAATGCTCTTGTATAGGGATGTAATGGTTTTTTGAATATCTGCTCTGTCGTGCCAGCTTCTACAAATTGTCCGCTGTACATCACCGTAATTGTATGGGTCCAATGGGTTATGTTTTCTAAATCATGACTGATTAATAATATCGACATGTTCTTTAATTGGTTTAAACTTGCTAAAAGTCTGAAGATTTGACCTTGGTTGGTGTTTTCCATCGCCGCTGTAGGTTCATCTGCAATCAACAATATTGGCCTTCTAGCTAAAGCTATAGCGATCATGACTCGTTGGCATAAAGCTTCAGTTAATTGATGAGGGTAACTACTTAGACAAGCACTGTGACTTTTAATCCCCACTTTATGCAATAGCTTAATTGCAGCAGAGTGACGCTGTTGCTGTTTTTGCCAAAAAAAACCACTAAGCGAACTTGTATCAATGGCTTCAGCTAGTTGATCCTCTATGGTTGTTGTTGGGTCCAAGCAAGCCATGGGCTCTTGAAAGATCATCGCTATATCACGCGAAAGTAAGGCTTTACGCTCTTCAATCGATAAGCGTAATAAATCAATGCCACGCCAATGAAATCTATCTGCATGAACATGCCATTTATCATCTAATACACCAACAATCGCTTGAGCTAATAATGATTTTCCTGAGCCAGATTCACCAACTAAACCTCGAACTTCGCCTTCTTTCATTGACAAACTAACTTTATCAACGGCTAAAATATTTTGATTTTCACTAACCAATTCAATAGATAAATTTCTAATATCGAGTAAATTCATTACCTTTCCTTGCGAAGCTTAAGTGCATGGCGAATGCCTTCACCAACAAGATTTGTGGCAACAACAGCAAATAGAATCGCTAAACCAGGTAAATAGACTGTCCATGGTGCGATGTAGAATAGATCTAATCCATTGGCTAAGGTTGCTCCCCATTCAGGAAGCGGAATTTGAGCACCTAACCCTAAAAAGCCTAAGGTAGCTATATCTAATATAGCCGCTGATTGCGCTAAGGTTGCTTGGCCCATAATTCTATCGACAATATTTGGAAAAATAGAGTAGTACAAAACCCTGAACGGACTTGCACCATCAAGTCGCGAAGCAAGTACATAGTCTTTACGTGACTCTTCTTTTACTGCGTAACGTGTAATATGTACAAATTGTGGAATGAGTACAATAACTACGGCCCATACGGTATTGCTAATGCCAGGCCCTAAAATGGCAACAATAATAATCGCAAGTAATAAAGAAGGAATAGATAGAATGACATCAAGAAAGTGATTAAGGAAACTTGATTTTAACCCTGAAGTTAACGCTGATAATGAGCCAATAACAACGCCCACAATAAGTGAGATAATAACAACAATAAAGCTCAGACCAAATGTTAATGAAGTACCATACATTAAGCGAGAAAGCATATCCCTACCTAACTCATCTGTACCAAGTAAATAACTTACATTACCATCAGAATGCCATGCGGGAGGCAATAACAACATGTCTAATTGACCATCAACAGGAGAGTGTGGGGCTAATATGGGACCGAAAACTGCAAGAATAACTAAGAATATAAAGCAACTAAATCCTGCCATTGCTACTGGCGTTTTACGAAAAATTTGCCACAGCTGCATGAAAGGAGAAGGAAAAACCTCTTCTAAGTATATTTTATCACGAGCCATATTTGTTACCTCGGGCTAGTGGGTTTAACGCAGCATAAATAAAATCAGTTAAAATGTGCACTATAAAAATGAAGCAAGACAAAACTAATAAGCCACTTTGAATTGCGGTATAGTCTCGTTGATAGATACTTTCAATCAGCCAACGACCTATTCCGGGCCAGCTAAAGATGACTTCTGTCACCATAGCAATAGTAACTAAGTTGGCAAATTGTAAGCCGACATGGCGAATAATTTTAATTAACGAATTTCTTATGGCGTGACGAAAAATAATTTGTTGAAATGTTAATCCTTTAGCACTAGCAGCTCGAATATAACTTGTTTCTAATACTTCAATCATAGACGTTCTTGCTAAGCGAATGAAAATAGTTGCTGGGGCAACGGCAATTACACAGGCAGGTAATATAATATGTAAAGTAGCATCGCTAAAAGCTTGCCATTTATAAGGACTGTCACTTAGTAAAATATCAATAAATTGGATACCTGTAATAAGTTCTATTTCAAATAATAAACTAATTTGTCCCGCAGAAGGAAGCCAACCTAAATTTATTGAAAAGGTTAAAATAGCGAGTAATCCAAGCCAAAAGACAGGTATTGAATATCCCAGCATAGAGACGGATAAAATTATATTGTCTGCTAGTTTGTTATGTTTTATTGCTGCGATAAATCCAAGCGGTATGCCAACGAACATAGCGATGAGCAAAGCAACTAAACTAAGCTCAATAGTTGCAGGCAGTAAGTTTAAAATTTCAGAGCTAATTTTTACTTGGCTTGCCATTGAAATACCTAACTCACCGTTGATTATATGACGTAAGTAAGCCGTATATTGCCAAAAAATATTACTTTCAGTTTGGTAAGATTTTTGTATTTCTATAAGTTGGCTGGGCGTTGCGTTAATAGCTCCTGAAATATTGATGATCGCGTCGCCAGGAAATAAAAAACTTAAACTAAACGATAGTAACGTTAACACTAACATAGTGAAAACAAATAAACTTAACCTGCGTAAAGTAAAAACTAACATAATTAATTCTCACCTTTGCGGGTAGAGTTATCTAAATCATCATTTTTTTCATTTATGCTTTTTTGAATCGAAGCACTTTTGCCAACATGATAAAAATTAATACCACCAAATGCTGCCAGTATATTACCTGTTACGTTATTACTTCGTGCTTGGTAACGTTTTGAATGAGCGATGGGGATCAACGGAAGCTCTTGTGCTAGTACTTTCATCGCTTGAGCGTAGTATTTTTTTCTTAGACTAATATTAGTGGTTTGTAGTGCATTTTGAATATTGTCATCATACTCTTGATTACACCAAAAGGTCCTATTGCTGCCTGTGTGAGTTGCGGAGCAACTTAACATTGGTGAGAAAAAACTGTCAGGTTCGGGGTGGTCTGCTGACCAACCTAATAAGAAACTTTGATGTTCACCACGCTTTAAACGGTGTAGAAAAGTATTCCATTCATAACTAACAATTTTAACCTTAATACCAATAGCATTTAAATCAGCTTGAATAAGCTTAGCCATGGTTATTGCATTGGGGTTATATGGCCTTTGTACTGGCATTGCCCACAGGTCCATTGTAAAACCTTGCGGAAATCCAGCCACTTCTAACAAGCTTTTTGCCAATATAGGATTATATTCCTGTTCTGAAATGGTGTCATCATACGCCCAAGATGTATTTGGCAATATTGAGTTTGCCAGTTCAGCTTTTCCTTGATAGACAGCTTCAAGTAATACTTTTTTGTTGATGGCATAACTGACTGCTTGTCTTACTAATTTATTATCAAAAGGAGGTTTTTTAACATTGAAGCCAAAATAACCAATATTTAATGCCGTAACGGCTTCTAAAGTTAAATCGTTGTGTTGGCTTATTTTTTTGTGAGCGATAGGATAAGCGGCGACATCACATTCGTTTGCTAAAAGCTTGGTTAATCTTCCTGTGTTACTCGGCGTAATATCAAAAACTAATTGTTCAATTTTAGCAGGCTCGCGCCAATACTCTTCATGACGATAAAATCGGATTAAAGAACCGACACGGTATTCTCTTAGTTTGAAAGGACCTGTTCCTATAGGATGTGTATCTATATTTGTTTTAATATTTTGTTTGGTGAGTTGCTGAGCATATTCTGCAGATAAGATAATTGCAAAATCAGTCGCCAAGTTGGCAAGAAAAGAGCTATCAGCATGAGATAAATGAAAACGTATAGTATAGTCATTTATTTTTTCAATTTTTTCAATAAGTTTGCTTAAGTCTATATTTTGAAAAAATGGATAACTACCACCAGACACTAAATGATATGGATGCTCAGAGTTTAAAATACGATCAAAACTAAAAATTACATCATCAGCATTTAGGAATCTGCTAGGTGTAAAGTAATCGGTTTGATGAAAAGGAACATCTTTACGTAAATAAAAAGTGACTTTTTTGCCATTACGAGTGACATGCCAAGACTTTGCTAACGCTGGAGTAAGTATATTTTCGTCACCCTGATAAGCTATTAATCTATCGTATAATTGATTTGATGTGGCATCAATCGTTGTACCAGATGTTACTAATTGCGGGTTAAAAGTTTCTGGCGAACCTTCTGCACAATAAATAACGCTGTGTTCACTTAATGAGACAATGCTTTCATCATTACAACCAAATAATAATATTAAGCCCAGAAAAATTAAAAAAGTAAGCTGAAACTTATTCATCAGCATCATTACCATCAAGTAGATTGTATTTTTTTAAATAACCCCTTAACTGATGATAGGTTAATTCAAGTGCTTGTGCTGTTTTCTTTTGATTATATTGGCAGTGCGCTAGAGCTGATTTTATTAGATCAATTTCGTAGTTTTGCGATAATGACTTTAATGATTGAGGAAACTCTGTGTTGACTAATACTGATGAAACAATGCTTGTTGAAAGTTCAGTTTCAGCAATGTTAGTGCCTAGTTCACTATTATTATTGCCGTCTGAAGTAGAATCAGTAATCTCTTTAGCCGGTGAAGTATGTACTCTGTCATGAGTCTTTATACGCTGATTAGGCCTAAATGGTGATTCAAAAGGATCAATAATTAAATCATGTACTGGCAGGTGAGGGTTATTACATCGGTAAACACTTCGCTCAATAACGTTTTTCAATTCACGGATATTGCCTGGCCAAGAGTATTCAAGCATGGCTCGTTTAGCTTTTTCAGTAAAACCGCTGAAAAGTTCAAACTCTAACTCTCGTGCCATAGTAATAGCAAAGTGCTCTGCTAACATTAAAATATCATCAAGACGCTCTCTTAATGGCGGTAAAGTAATAACATCAAATGCTAAACGGTCTAGTAAATCAGCTCTAAATTGCCCTGATGCAGCTAACGAGGGTAAATCTTCATTAGTTGCTGCAACTAGGCGAACATCAGTAGTAATCGTTCTAGAGCCGCCAACACGTTCGAATTCTCCATATTCAACAACTCGTAAAAGCTTCTCTTGAATTAATCCAGATGTATTGGCTATTTCATCTAAAAATAATGTGCCATTATCTGCTCGTTCAAACCGGCCTTCATGTCGTTTACTTGCCCCAGTGAAAGCACCAGAGTCATATCCAAATAGCTCTGTTTCTAGAAGGTTTTCATTTAATGCGGCACAATTTAGCTTTAAATAACTTTGCTCCCAACGTTTTGACAAATAATGTAAACGAGCAGCGACCAACTCTTTACCTGTTCCGCGCTCGCCAATAATTAGGACTGGTTTACTAAGCGGTGCAATTTGGGATATTTGTTCTAATACTTCTAAAAAACTGTTTGACTGTCCAAGAAGGTTATCTTGTTTGTTAAAGCGTGCCATAGCTTGACCTAACTTTTGGTTTAATTCACTAACAAATAGTGTATTTCATTAATTAACTAGATAATAGTACTTTTTAAATATTTAATAAATCTTTTTAAAACATAGAGTTAATTTGTCTTGTCATGTTGGCGTAAAACATGAATAGTACTAGTTATAAATTTAAATCCAAATTTATAGTCAATTTCATCAAGTTTAAACAAAATCCTATTGTTTAAAAACAAATGAAAGCGTTAATTAAAGTAGAGAGGAAGTTGTTATGGGTATTTTTTCAAGGTTTTCCGATATTGTTAATTCGAATATCAATAATTTATTAGATAAAGCCGAAGATCCAGCCAAGATGGTAAGATTAATTATTCAAGAAATGGAAGATACCTTAGTTGAAGTTCGCTCTAGCTCAGCTAAAACCTTAGCGGATAAAAAAGAATTAGCCCGTCAAGTAACGCGATTCGAAAATGAAGCACTGCAATGGCAAGAAAAAGCAGAATTAGCATTAAGTAAAGATCGTGATGACCTAGCAAGGGCTGCTTTAATAGAAAAGAAAAAATGTACTGAAAACTCACAAGCTTTAGTTGAAGAGTTGTCACATGTTGAAGAGCACATTAGTAAACTACAAGATGAAATTTCACAATTACAAGACAAATTAGCTGATGCAAAAACGCGTCAGAAAGCTATTATTATGCGAGAGAAAACGGTTAGCTCTCGTTTAAAAGTGAAACAAAATATTGATAGTAATAAAGTGAATGATGCATTAAGTCGTTTTGATCGTTATGAAAGTAAAATTGATGGTATTGAAGCTCAAGTAGAATCATACGACTTGGGCAGTAAGTCTTTAGCGGATGAGATTGCAGATCTTGAATCAGATGACAAAGTTGATGACGAATTAGCTTCATTAAAAGCTAAAATGAAAAAGAAATAAAAATATGTTACTAATTAAAAGTGACGAAGTTTGCGCCTGTAGGTTAGGCTTTAGCCTGACAAAATGAATTTAGGAGAAGTATTGTGCATGACATCATTATGGCACCAGTAATTATTTTTATGGTTATAGTTGCGCCAATCTGGCTAATACTGCATTACCGTAGCAAAAGGCAAGTTAGCCAAGGATTGAGTGAAGAAGAGTATATTCAGTTATCTGATTTATCAGAGATGGCAGATAAAATGGCTGATCGTATTAAAACGCTTGAAGCAATTTTAGATGCGGAGACCCCGGATTGGAGAAGTAAATTATGAGAACCAGACGAGGTGAGTTATACCGAAACCCGGCGCGAGGAAAAATAGCAGGTGTTTGTGCAGGTATTGCAGATTACTTTGGTTGGGAAACGTGGTTAGTACGAATTTTAGTTGTTTCAGCTGTGTTATTTGGCATGCCATTTTTAATTTTAGGTTATATTGCTGCTTGGTTTATTCTTGATAAAAACCCTAAATTTTTAAATAAAAGAGCTAATACTAAATACCATACTACAGAGCAATCTGAGAGTTCGAACCAATATCACAATGAACACGTGAACCGAGAGCAAACTAATGAACATATAAAAGTAAAAGCAAGAATTTGGCAGTCAGGAGAGCCACCTAAACAAGCATTTCATGATATTCGTAGAAAGTTTGGCTTGTTAGAAAAGCAGGTACAAAGGATTGAGCAATACGTAACTTCTTCTGAATTTACCGTTGCTAGGGAGATTAACAAGCTCTAATACTAATGAGCTTATTAACTAACTTTGCTCATTCAATTCAAAAGCGCAGCGTTTACTAAACCAAGAAAAAGCTGCAGGTACAAATAAAAAAGATAATAGCGTTGTTAATACTGTGCCGCCAGCTATCGCGATAGCAAATGGCGGCCAAAACCCACCACCAGCTAAAATTAATGGCAAAAAACCACCCACGGTAGTAATTGTTGTTGACGTAATATGTCTTGTACAGCTTTGTACCCCTTTAATAATTGCATTGGAATCACCTTGAACAGCTAGTGCATCACCTTTTAATTCTGCAATAATAACGATGGCTGCATTTATTGCCAGCCCCATTAAACCCAACAGCGCAATAATTACAGTAAAACCAAATGGGTAGCCGAAGATATAAACAGTTAATAAACCTAAACCTACTGATTGCAGCGCACTAAAGAATATTATGCCGCCCAATCTAAAAGAATTGAACGAAAGTACTACGACAGTAATTAGCAAAGTAAATATAACACCAACACTCGCAAGTAGCTGTCCAACGGCATCATCTCGCTGAGAGGATTCACCACCAATCTCTATATTGTAGCCAGAAGGCAATTGATAATTTATCGCGGCTATATTTTCTTTCACTTTAGTTAAAACGTCACTAGGCAAAACACCTGAACGAATATACCCTTCAACCACATTGATTCTTGAGCCATTACGATGAGGGATAGCTCCACGACTAGGTTTTAGTGAGAAATCAGCTATTGCAGTTAGAGGTACAGGCTGATTATTCATTATCCCACTACTGGTTGAAGTACGACTTAATAAATTAATATTGGCTAAATCCGAAAGGTTAGCTCGATCTTCATTAGCAATACGTACTCGAACAGGAATTGATTCAGTGGCTTCTATAATTGACCCGCTAACTTGACCACTTAAGCTCCCCTGTAGTTGTTGGGCAATATCTACCAGTGACAACCCCAATAAAGCAGCAGCTTCTTCATCAGCTTTAACCCAAACTTTTGGTGTTCCAGGCCGTAATGAGACTCGAGTATGAATAATGTCTGTTGTTTGAGTCATTATTTTCCTAAGATCATCACCAATTACTTTCAAGGTGTCTAGGTTTGGTCCGAATATTCTCAGTTCTACAGGTGCATTAAAAGGAGGGCCTTGTTCTAATTTGCGTACTAAAATTTGTGCTTGTGGAACCAACTCATCTAATGCTGATTGTAATTGAGGTATTAATTGGTTGGCAGATTGAAAATTAGTTGCTGTAACCATTGCTTGGCCATAGTTTTGAAATCCATCTTGAGTTGGTACTAAGTTATAGTAAAAAGAGGGGGCATTTTTACCAATAAACCAACGAACTTTTTCTATACCTTGTTGTTGATAAAGATAGTTGCTTACTTGTTGGCTTATCTTTTGTGTATTTATAATACTGCTTTGCGATGGCATAAACAGTTCAATTTGGAACATATCACGATCGGATGGCGGGAAAAACTGCTCACTTAGTTGCTTAGATAAAACAAAACCGAGTAATGGTAGGCAAAATACAGCAATAACTGTTGTTTTTTTGTAAGAGAGCGCCCAGTGTAGTGCTTTTTCAAATGAACTGTTAATCTTCGGTAAATGTATGCCAACTTGGTACCACTGACGACCTTTGGTTTCTTCAAAGGAAGAACCTTTATTTGCTACTCTTTTAGGTATGAATCGGCCAGCCAGGCCTGCAACAATGGTATGTGAAATCACATAAGAGCCAATTAGTGAGAAAATTACGCTATACGCAATACCACCAACAAATTCACCAGCTGCACCAGGCATTAAAATAAGCGGCATAAAGGCTAAAATTGTTGTAATAGTTGAACCTAATAATGGTAACCATAAATGTTTAATTGCATGGCTGACACTGTCAAGGCGTCCCATGCCTTCTTGGCGTTTAGTTTGAATGGTATCAGTCATAACGATGGCGTTATCGACCATGATCCCTAATGCTACCACTAAACCAGTTACAGACATTTGATGAATTGGAATACCGTAAAAATTCATCACAGAAAGAGTAAATAGCACGGTTAAAGGTAAAGAAGCTGCAACAATAGCTGCACTGCGCCAACCAAGGGTTACTAATAATACTGCTGATATAAGGACGAAGCCTAAGGCGATATTTCCTATCAAATCCCCTAGGCGCTTTTCTGTGTAAATATTTTGATCAAATAAAACCTCAAGTTCAATATTTTGTGGTAGTTGTTTGGCATATACTGCTAGTTCCGACTTTATATTGTCACTCCATTGATCAATACGTAAATTGGGCAACATACGGGCAGCAACTACTAACGCGGGTTTATCATTTACAATGGCTATTTCTTGGGCAGGCCAGACTAAACTTTTGTTTATTTTAGCTATATCACCCAGCCTCAGAACAGTGCCAGAAGTGTTTTGGCTAACAGGTATGTTTTCAATTCGTGTAACGCTATCAAAAGCACCAATGAGTTCGACCTGCATTTGGTTTTGATGATTTACCAATTGTCCAGCAGAAACCTTTGCGTCTGACTGCTGTATTTTCTGAGCTAATAACTTGCTAGAAAGGTTTAGTTTACTGCTTAGGTCTTGATCTATTTCGACGAGAACTTCTTCTTGACCTTGCCCGAAAATATTGACTATGTCAGTACCAGGAACAATGCGTAATCGATTTTGAAGATCATTTGCATAACGCCCTAAACTGGCTATATCTATTGAGGTATCACCTTGCCAACTTAAAGCAATTAGCTGTGTAAATGCATAACTTCTATCATCTTCTAGCGTTGGTGCTAAGGTATTAGGAGGAAATTGCGGTGCAACGTCATTGATTAAGTCCCGGACTCTTGACCAAATAGGGAGTGAATCAGTTACTTCATCATTTAGCTCGAGTTTTACTGCAGAAATCCCAGGCCGTGATACAGATGTTATATTTTTTATTTCAGATATTTTGCGCAGTTTTTGTTCTATTTTTTCTGTAATTAATACTTCAATTCTTTCAGCACTAGCACCAGGTAAACGTGTTAAAACACTGGCATGTCTATTTTCCATGCGAGGGTCTTCCATTCTTGGCATCGTTGATAAAGCGCCAAGACCAGAAACTATTAGTAAAATAATGGCCAAGGACATAAGTCGGCCATTTTTAACAAATGATCGGATCATTAGTGGCCACCTTCAGATTTGGCGAATACTTGTGTTGATTTAGTAACTACTTGACCTGCTACATAGCGATGAACGCCTTGGGAAACGATTTGATGCTCTTTTATAGCTATGCCATTTACATATACTGAGTTCTCGTTGGTATGCAATATTTTTACTGTTGCAGCTTGTAATAGATAATTGCCTTTTGCATTTGTTGTTATAGGTGTTGATGTAGATGCAATGAATATTTGCCACTGACCACGGACAGCGTCGGTTATGGCATTTATTGGTATCCAAAAACCTGCCTTGTTTATTTTTTGATTTATAGTGACCCTAACCAATTGGCCATTAAAATTTTTAGTTTTACCTAGTTTCTCAAGCATTTTTAATCTTAACTGAACTGTTCTATTTATAGAGTCAATTTGATGTCCTATAGCAATAAGTTTGGCTTGTTTATTTTGCTCGCCAACTTTTATCTGTATTATTTGACCTAGCGATAAAGCGCTTGCAATTTTACTTGGAATACCAACATTAATTTCCATATTAGCTTTTTCTATAATGCGAAAACTTGGCATACTTGGAGTGACAACTTCTCCATTTGAAATCAGGCGTTTGGTGATTACTCCATCAAAGGGGGCTACTAGTGCTGATTTTTCTTTTTGATACTCTAAAGTTTGAATACGAGCATTTAAGCCGTTAATTTGTGCATTGAGAATTTTATTTTCTGCATTAAGCTCATCGAGGCGTTGTTTAGAACTATAGCCATCGTTGATAAGTGTTTGAATACGGCTTAAATTAGCTTTGTTTAATGATATTTGTGCTTGTGATTGGGTGATTTGCGCTTGTAATTCAGACGTTTTATAGCCGAGTAATTGAGTATCTTGTTGAGCAAGTAGTTGTCCTTTTTTTACTATATCACCATTATCTATAAATATTTTACTGACTTTACCAGAGTATTCAAAACTTAAATTAGTATGCTGTTTTGCGGTTACTTGGCCAAGGTAGTCTCGCGCTATGATATAACTTTGCTCTGGAGAAATAGTCATCAAAGAAGCACTTTGGTGATAGTTAATGGAGGGGGCATTTTTTACAGATTCTTCAGAGCACGCTGAAATAGTTAATAGTGCGACTAATAAATATGCCGCTTGCTTAATACGTAAAGAAGTTACTCGAGAAGGTGAGATCATTTTATTGTGCCTATTTTTAATGTTTCTAAATAAGAGCTGTGGTAACAAAGTTGTACAAATTGATATAGAATCAAACTAGACTGTGTAGTCTAGTTAAAGTAAGTTTAATTAAAATAGACTGGACTGTCTAGTTTAATTTGTTAAAATAGCACAGCAGTATAAAAAAATAGGCATTGAGAAGTAATGGTTAAACAACGTAGTAAAAATGAAGCAAAGCGACAACAAATACTAGATGCTGCAATTGAGTTATTTATCGAGCAAGGGTTTGCAGCGACCAGTATGGAATTGATAGCAAAAAATGCGGATGTTTCAAAACAGACTGTTTATAGCCATTTTGGTAATAAAGATGACCTGTTTTCAGCATCTGTTGAGTGTAAGTGTGAATCTTTGCAAATATTAGATTTATCTCTTAATGATTTATCAGACCCTCAAACAATTTTATTAACATTAGCAAAGAACTTTACTGATTTTTTAACTTCAAAAGAAGCCTGTGCAGTACACAAAATATGTGTTTTCGAATCAAATACATATCCTCAAGTGTCAGATATCTTTTATCAAGCAGGTCCGCTAAGAGTCACTAATAAAGTAACTCAGTTGATGGATAATTTGCATCAACAAAAAATTCTTACCATTGAAAACCCTAGACATGCTGCTTTGCAATTCTTAAATATGATGAAGGGTGAACTGTGGATGCAATTAGAATTTAATACTAAAGAGCGTATTTCACCAGAAGAGGTGGATGAATATTTACGAGATAGCGTTGCTTTCTTTATTCGAGGTTATGCTAATAGAGTAACAAGTATTTCGTAACTTGATACTTTTCTTACTTGTAGCTTAAACCAACTGCCCAGTTGAATCTCTTACCACTAATTGTGGTACATATTGGCTTGTTTCATTTTTTCCACTTTGCTTACGGATTTGGCTAATTAATAAACTGGC